>ODAI012427628.1_pt1 | contig 48833 bp, 67 predicted proteins | sample 1539321 | NCBI WGS metagenome assembly ODAI01 (sample SAMN02144231, study PRJEB22623) | gut metagenome | biome: sheep rumen | host: Ovis aries | place: New Zealand
AGGAGTTAACCGTTGGTAATTATGTCATTGAGGTGGGTGTCGTGCGTGGAGAGGAAGAATATGTGTCTCGCAAGCGTTGGCAACTTGCCGTTGTGCGCTATGACGACGAGGCAAACATTCCCGATGATGCGGAGTTTTCCGTTGAGGACTTGGAACTCATTGCCACGATGTATATCAAAGGCGATATGTTTACCTACGATGATATGACGGAACAGCAGAAAGTTGACCTTGCATCGAAGATGGGTGCAGACTTGTCTATTGACGAAGACGGCTACTTGTGTTACGGAACGAATTAATAACTAAAAACAAATATATAATATGGCAAAGATAAGAATTGGAAAGATAAGGTTTTCGGTTGACGGAGTTTGGAACTCCGCTACCGCAGCATCAACTGGTTATAGCCTATTGGCAACGGTGACAAACGAGGCAATGACGAAGGTTTATGCCTCATTGAAAGACAAAAACAAGGACAATCTCGACACCGCTACATCATGGAAACTTATCCTTGATGCACAAACCGCCGTTGACAACGCAACCCGTAAAGAGATAGTTGCAAAGACGGCAGCGGACACTACGGCGACTATTGAGCAGAACAAAATGTACGAGTTTCCCGAAATGGCGAGTCTCGACATCACCTTGGCGACACCTATTGCCAACGAACTCAACGAGTATCAGTTCTCGTTCGACAGCGGTAGCACGGCGACATCGTTCAGTGTCCCATCGGGTGTTGTATGGACTTCCGCAGTGACTATCGAGGCTAATATGCACTATGAGTGCAATATTGTATATAATAACAATGATGATGCTTATTATGGCATTATAGTGGGTTGGGCGAGAGAATAAGGAAAGGAGGATAGATTATGATGAAAGTTTATTCAAGAAGAAAGGCACTCCTTAACACTGAGAACCCTCCACTTGGGTATGAATGGTGTGATTATATAGAGAACACAAGCACCGCATATATTAACACAGGAATAAGACCTAATGGAGATACTGTTGTTATTGCCGACATTGATGTTGATGACGAACAAAACTATCTCTATGGTGCAAGAGATGGGGTGTCAGTTGCTTGCTATATGGTATCTAACACAAACTCCAGACCAACGTTTAGATACAACACAGGACAGGGACAGGGTTTAATTATTGACCCACTTATTGGGAGGCATAAAGTGGAAACGCGAAAGAATGTGCTATTGATGGATGATGTCCAGATACTTAGTCGTACTAAGGCAACATTCTCGACTAACAATACACTATACATTTATGCGTATAATGGTGGAAGCATTGTCGGGAAATACCATTCAAAGTTTAAATTACATTCTTTCTTTATAGATAATGGTGAAGATACAAGAGACTATAGACCCATCAAGAGACTGAGTGACAACAAGTATGGGCTGTGGGATAAAGTACATCAGACCTTCTATACCTCCCCGAATGGAGTAAACTTTGTGGGGGGGGGTAAATACCTAAGTATCAATAACTTATGCCGTTTCTTCGGAGAAAGGAGGGCGGCATGAAGGTATATTCAAGAAGACAACTTATGATGGAAGAGGCAAGAGTAAAACCATATATTAGCGACGGGCTTGTGTTCCACCTCGACGGAGCAGATGCGACTGACACCACATGGGTAGATAGAGTAGGTGGAGTTGTGTTTAATATGAGTAATGTCATTTGTGACGGCAAAGGTGTGTATTTCAAAGGAACTACAAACAGTTATGGGCATAGTTCAACCGTTGTCTCCTATCTATGGAACAATTCAACCATAGAAGTAGTAATTCATAAAACACAAGCATCGGGGTTCGTGTTTCAGTCAATAGAAAATAGTATCGCGTATATCGGTGGCGCAGGCTACGTAAATTATACACATGGTTTATCCCATAAAAGGTCTGCTGTAAAAGGAAATATGCAACTTAACAAAACTATTACTCATAGTATAAATAATGATATTGAGTTTTTTAATGGCAAACAATACGGTTTTAGTAGTGCAGATATGTGGGGAAGTCAAAGAAATGGAACCTATCTTGGAAGCAGAGAAGGTAGTTCTTATCCAATGAAAGGATACATCTACCAAATACGAATATACAATCGAAAATTAAGTGCTACGGAAATTCTGTTCAATCAAGAACAAGACCGCAAGAGATATGGAATAATATTTTAATATTTGAGATATGAAACAGTACAAAAGAACAGTCAACGGCATAACGGAGTATTTCCGTGAGCCACTTATCTATGACGGCAAACAAATCTTCAATCCGTCAGAGGAAATGATATTGGCAGCAGGGTGGGAGGAGTACACTCCCGAAACTGTTGCAGGTGATGAATATGTGCCTACCTATGAGGAAAAGGTGGTGGAACTCATCAGAGAGAGGTATTCGATTGATGATGAGATAGCCATTCTTAGGCAGAAGGACACCAAGCAAGATGAGTATCAAGCATGGTATGATTTCTGCGAGGCGTGCAAGGCACAAGCAAAGGAAAATGTTTAACTTTAAAATTACAGAGTTATGATTAGAGCAGATAAGGTTGCTCACTTTGTGGTGAGTTTAGTGATTACAATAGTATTGGCTATTGTTATCAAGAGTGTTAATGAAGATGTCGCTGGCATCATGTGTGGAATACTCGCAGGCATAGTTACTATGTGTCTCGGTGTAGCAAAGGAGGTGTGGGATAAGTTCAGAGGTACTGGCTTTGACCTACAAGACCTATGCGCCGATGCCATAGGATGCGGTGTCGCAATCGTGTTCTCGTTCTTTATGTAAAAATGTAAATGTCTGGATATCAATACTATCCCGATTCCAGACGGCACTTTTGGCGATTTTTTTTCTCGCTTTTGAGTGCTTATTAGATTATTTGCAGTAACTTTGGGCATGATTCTAAAATTTATAAACTCAACGTGCTCTATCTTTAGCGGGGGTTTCTGGAAATCATCCTTCGCTATATTCGGAGCGATAGTAGGATGGGTTGTGGCGGAGTTTTCCGCTGCATTCCCTCTTGCTATAATCACGGTGGTCTTCATCGCTTATGATGCGTGGACAGCATACCGTCTGGATAAAAGAGTCAAAGAGGCATATCCAGACAAGGCGACCAGACCCGCCAAGTTTACATCATTTGCTTTCGGCAAGGTAGTCAAGGAAACACTTCCGCAACGACTTGGTCTCATTCTGCTTGCGTATCTTCTGGAACATTGGGTGTTCATCCATGTCTCGATTCCGCTCTCGTACATCGTTACGGGAATCGTTTGCTTTGAGCAGTTCTGGAGTATTCTGGAAAACGAATCATCATGTCGTGCTGACGGCAAGTTCTGGAAAGTGTTGCAGAAAATCATGATAGACAAGACGGAGAGGCATTTCGATGTCGACTTGAAAGACCTCAAGGCGGATGACTCGCAAGTGGAGAGTGCAAGACAAAATGCCTTCCTGTCTCCCGTGACTCAAAGAAGGTCGAAGGTCATCATTCTCGGCACCGCACACGGGAGTAACGTGGCGGGAAAGCATTCTCCAGACAAGACTTTTTACGAGTACCGCTACTCTCGCATGATTATCTCTGAATTGAAACCTATTCTTGAGTCCTACGGATACGATGTCCGTATCGATATTGCGGGGGATGTCGAGAAGAGTCTGGATTATCGCGTGAGGGTCGTAAATGGATTGTGTGAGGAGTTCGGGGCAAGCAATTGTATTTATATATCCATACACAACGACGCCGCTGGCGGAGACGGCAAATGGCATAATGCGGGAGGTTGGTCTGCATGGACAACCAGAGGCAATACTAATGCGGACAAACTTGCCGAGTGTCTCTGCTCTGCTGCAGAGAATAATCTCAAGGAATATGCGCAGATGATGGAGGAAGGCAAGAAAACGGGTGCGTACGGGAAAACGCAGCGGGCATTCCGATTCGACACTCTGGATGGAGACAAAGACCAGGAGGCAAACTATTACGTTCTCAAAACCCCCCGTTGCCCCGCCGTTCTTACGGAGAATCTCTTTCAAGACAACAAGGAGGATGTCGCCTACCTCATGTCAGATGAAGGAAGACAGGCGATACTTCGACTCCATGCAGAAGGTATAATCAGATATTGCGAGTTGTCATGAAACACTTACTGAAATTGACAATGGTCATGATGGTGGCGGTGCTCGTTTCATCATGCCGAACAAAATATATCACTACGGAGACGGTAAGATTCCAGACCGACACCGTCTGGAAGACAAAGACAGACTCCGTGGTAAAGATTCATGTCCAGAGAGAGAAGGACAGCGTAATAATAAGGGATTCCGTTGTCATTACGACCGATACGGCGGGCAACGTGAAGAGCAAAGAACGGGTTCGGATAATTACCAAGGTACAGCAGAGAACGGACTCTGTAGACCATTACAGGCATTTGGCGGATTCATTAAAGAATATCTCCTTGTCATCGGAGACAAAGGTGGTAGTCAAGGAACGTGCTCTCGGTTGGTGGGAATCTTTAAAGATGAAGGTCGGGGGTGTCGGAATCATTGCGACAATAATCTTAATGTTAGTAGTCATAATATATAGGTTTGTTAAGTTTAAGTAAATAATGTTAGTGCAATTGTTGCTTTTATACGAAATGCAGACGGGGTCGGGGTGTCGTGAGATATTCCGACTTTTATTTGCGGGTTTCAGATTATTTTCTTAACTTTGCCCCCGTGATACACGCAATGTGTACATATTGCTTTGTGATTGGGGCGGCATACATTGTCGCTCCTTCTTTATTTTTTCCGCCACATTATTCATATATATGCGACCCGCAAATTTATGCATCGCTTTGCTTGCGAGATGAAAAAAAAGTATTATCTTTGCACCCGAATCCGAGCGGGAGGCAATTCTAAAAATGCACTTTCGGGTGCTATTTTGTTGCTCGGCAAAAATCAGTATTAATATAAATATTTGGGTATGAACGAGTTACCGCAAAGCGATGACTATTCGGCGGAAAAAGTCCATGCCAAAATTCACAACACCGAAACATATTGCAAACCGCATCAAAACATGGCATTCTGGGAACATCTGGCAACTCATAAAGTTCGTTAAATTGTTGTTTGATGTTGCTGTGGTGTCGTTTTTTTGTTGTTATTTTGTTGCGCATTTCATTCAAGCAACAAATCAGCAACAAATCATTTTATGAGGAAAAACAAGGAACCCGTCAGACTGCGGTCACGGGAAGTCTCTGGAGGCAACAGGTCGTTATATCTCGACATCTACTGCAACGGGGAAAGAAAGTATGAGTACTTGAGACTTTATCTGGTTCCAGAGAAGACTCGGAAGGACAAAGAGGAAAACATCAAGACCATGCAGTTGGCGGAGGCAATACGCGCCCAGCGCATCGTGGAATTCCAGAACGGAAGGTTCGGGTTTCATTCTCCCCTTTCAGATGCAGACTATTTCGCCTACGCGGAAAGAATCATCGAGCGAAAGAAATCCTCTGGAACGTCAACATCGTATTACAGTTACATGTCGATGTTGTTGCATCTTCGGCAATACCACAAGAAATCCAGACTCCCGTTTCGGGAAATCACGAAGTCATGGGTAGAGGGATTCGTGGAGTACTTGCGCCATGCGAACTACATCAACAAGTTCAAGGATGAAGAGGCGGCGAGAAAAGCACCGAAGAGAACACTCTCAAAGAACGGTCAGTATCTTTATTGGGCAAAGTTCAAGGCGGTCATGAGACAGGCGATGAAAGACGGAATCATCTCCGCCAACCCGTGCGACTCCGTTAATGGAATCAGGGAAGAGGAAAGCGAGCGGGTATATCTTACCATCGATGAACTGCGAAGGATGATGAACTCCGAGTGCCGTGATGAAGTTGCCAAGCGGGCATTTCTCTTCTCGTGCCTCACGGGTCTGCGGAAATCGGATATCCAGACTCTTACATGGGGAGACGTGAGCAAGGTCGGCGGATACGACCGAATAACATTCCGACAGGTCAAGACAAAGGGTCTGGTGTATATGGATATAAGCGAAGAGGCGCGCTCGTTCATGGGAGAGAGGGGAAAGGATTCCGACCTCGTGTTCTCTCCGTTCCACTACAGCGACAAGATGAATCTCAAGTTACAGCATTGGGCGTTGTCTGCTGGCGTAAACAAGAGAATCACTTTTCATTCCGCCCGCCATACCTTTGCGCTCCTACTTCTGGAACAGTCCACTGATATCTATACGGTCAGCAAGTTGCTCGGTCATCGTGACGTGAGAACGACCCAGAGGTATGCACATATTCTGGATGACAAGAAGAGACAAGCGATAGACAGGATTCCGTCTCTTCATGATGACAAGTGATGCATTTGCATCGATTTTGATGCATTTGCATCGGATATTGAGTAGGTCTGGTCAGTCTCTTTTTTAGAAAGTATTAATTATCAATACTTTAACATTTTGCGAAAGTATGCATTTGCATGCATTTGCATCGATTTTGATGCATTTGCATAACTTAAAAAAAGAAGAGAAAAAAGAAAAGAAAGTATACAAAGAAAAGAATATAAAGAGAAGATAAAAAATTCTTGGGGGGTGTTACGAATTTTTCACACCCCCCGCATACATAGAACCGACCCCGAACAGAATCCAGAACTGCGAAATTCCGAAGTCGGAGATTAACGGCAATATCCAATAGGTCTCAAAGAACCCCCGACCGAGGTCTTGCCTCTGGAGATACAAGTGTCTCTTGTCGAGTCCGTACTTTTTGCAGAATCCAGACAAACCGCCCTCTACCCTGCCGCTGGCGACAAGGTCATCAAGGGCGGTGTAGAATCTCTTCATAATCTCCACAGTCTCTTTGTGGTAAACTCTCCTTCTGCTCATAGTGCTAAAATCTTTCAATAATCCACATTACAGCCTCCCTGTCGAGGGCAATCTGCTGCGATGGAAGGTTATCCACGACCGCCTTGTCCAAGTCCACAGAGAGGCGGTAATAACACTCCTTCGCCTTCTTGGTGTCCACTTTGTCGCCAGCGAGGAGTTTCAGTATCACTTCTTGATATAACTTTACGATATTCATTTCTCTGCTTGAGTTATTTCGTTGTATTGCTTTCTGGATATTTCAGCATGAGTCTCGCCACGAAGGATTTTTCGGTTCAGTTTCACGAACAGGTCAATCGGTATGGCGGACATGTGCTCGTCGATGAAAGTCTGGATTTCTATCTTCATGGTTATACAAGTTTACGCACCGAAAGGATATCTTCAACGATATAAAGTCGGAGTATCGACTTGCGGTCGACGACCATGTCATCATAGTCTGGATTGTCGCTGCGCAGAATCAACTTTTTCCCATCATCGGAATCGTGTTTTCGCAGTCTCTTCAACATTCGGTAGTCCTCCATGATGACAAGGTAAATTTGCCCGTAGAAAATATCTCCCCAATTCTGGATTTCCCTTACTGCGACCCAGTCCCCGTCATGGATAGTGGGAGACATGGAATCGCCGTTGGCGCGGATTATCTTGCAGTCACGGTTAAGATAAGGAAGGGAGACTCTGCCCACGATGGTTTCCTCTGCAAAGTCTATGGTGCGATTCTCCGCCCCGCATGTCGCATCGATATCATACACGGGTATGCCCAGAGGGGCGTGCTCGGTGCCTGTTAGATTCGGCGAGGAAGATGTCATCCCGCCCTTCCCGTAAAGCAACCAATCCTTGTTGAGTTCTGGAAACTCGGTTAGAACGCACTCTAATTTCTTGACACCCATGTTGTCCTTGAGATTCTTGACATATCCGTTTGACATGCCACATCTCTTCTCAAACTGTTGTACTGTGAGTCTTCTTGACTCAATAAAACTCCTTAGTCTCTCTTGTAATGTTGTCATAACGAAATGCTTTAAATAAAGAATGTTTGCCGCCCGACTCTTTTTTACACCATAGTCGGTAGGTGTCGGAGTTTAAAGAAATGTTAAAAATTAGAGCGCATTCTAATTTTTTCGATTTTTGCGATACAAGTTATTAGATTTTTTTCTATTTTTGCACCGAGCAAACCGAATGTTTGCGACAAAGATAAAAACAATTTTTTAAAACTGCAAGAAAAATGAGCAAAAAAGAAAAAATCCCACGGGAATTTGCGGAGGTTTATAAAGCACTCCCAGACCCACCCAGACAAATCACTCCAAAATTGGAGTTTGTCAAAAGAATGGCGGAGATTACAAAATCTTCAGAGAACGCAGTCAGAATGTGGATAAACGGAAGACAGCGACCCGATGCCTTGAAACAGGCGATTATCGCAGAGGAACTCGGTATCCCTTCAGCAGAACTTTTCCCTAACTAAAAACATTATCATTATGAGCAACAAAGCAATATGGACAATTATCATGGTAGTTCTTATCATGGCGGGCATTACGGGATTGGTTGTCGGATTAGTGACAAACACCATCCACAACATCGTGATTGGCACGGCGATGCTATTCCTTTCACGCATTATTTATCGCAGCACACCAGAGTTATGGAAGAGATGATTCTATCACGTCTGACCGAAATCCAGAAGGTCATGACATTGGGCGCAAAGCAAGTGCTCACGATATCGGATGTCGCTCTGCTCACGGGGTTGAGCGCATCATGGATTAAACATCTCACGTCATCGAGGGAGATTCCCTATTACAAACCAAGAGGCAAGGGCAAAATCTACTTCAAGAAGTCGGAGATTGAAGACTGGCTGCTCCAAAATCGGCAAGACACGGTGTCGGAGACGGAGGCAAACGCACAGACATATTTATCTACTCACAAATAAGCAAAGCAATATGGACATTAGAATCAAGCACATCAGTATTTTGAATTTCAAGGGAATCCGCCACTTTGAGGCGGACTTTGAGAGAAACTTTACGGACTTCCGAGGCGACAACGCAACGGGAAAGACCTCGTTGTTCGATGCCTTTTCGTGGTGTCTCTATGGAAAGGACTCCTACGGGCGGTCTGACAGCAATTTCCAGATTAAGACTCTGGACAAGGACAACAACGTGATTCCGAGAATCCCGCATGAGGTCTCGGTAACTCTCTGCGTGGACGGGGCGGATGTTCTGCTCCGCAAGTGCTATACCGAAGAGTGGAAAAAGAGAAGAGGTTCTGCACAGGAACAGTTCACGGGTCACATCGTGGAAAGGTTCTGGAATGACGTTCCGTGCTCGGCGAGGGAGTATCAAGAGAAGATATCGGAGATATGCCCAGAGGACGTGTTCCTTCTCATAACCAACCCTCTTCACTTCTTGACTATGCCGAAAGCGGAGCAGAGGGCATTCCTTGTGAAAATGGCGGGGGATGTAACCTACGAGGACATTGCGGAGAGATACCCAGAGTTCAAGAAACTCGTAATCGAGATGTCTGGAAAGACCACCGAGGAGTACAACAAGGAACTCGGTGCAAGGATAAAGCGCATCAAGGCGGAGATGGAGGGAATCCCGCAGCGCATCGATGAACGGAAGAGGGATATCCCAGAAGAGGTAGACGTGGCGAAAGTTACCGAAGACATCGAGAGAATCCAGACCGAGATTGATTCGGTCGACAAGCAGATGGCGGACACGGCGAAGGCATTTGCCGAGGCGAACAAGCGACAGCAAGAACTCATTCGGGAGATATCAAGTCTGGAAACACAACTCTCGCAGCGGGAGTCGGAAATCCGAGCGAAAGTGACTCGTGCGTTCTACGACCGCAAGTCAAAGAAAGATGCCCTTACGCGGGAGTTTTCTCTGGCGCATGAGAGATTATCCGAGACCGAGAAGAAAACGGCACACATGGAACAGCAGAGGCACGAAATGGAGACAAAACGCCTGTCTCTTATCGAGGAATGGAAGAAAATATCGGCACGCACGATGCCAGAGGTCTCCGAGAGCGAGTTTGTATGCCCTACATGCGGGCGGAGACTTGATGACGGAGATATCGCTGCAAAGGTCGAAGAGATGACCGAGAGATTCAACTCGGCAAAGGCGAAGGACTTGACTGCGAACAAAGAAGTAGGTCTGAAGACCAGGGCGGAGATAGACCGCTTGGCAGGAGAGGAAACGGCATGTCGGCAAGAGACCGAGCGACTCAAGGCGGAGATATCCAGAATCGAGAACGAACCCGACTATGTCTGGAATGACAGCGAACCCGATGTGTCGCCTTATCTCGACAGCGATGTCAAGGCGAACACATTCCGCTCCCATATCGATGCTCTGAAGTCGGAGGTGTCATCATCCCCAGAGGAACCAGACCAGAGCGAACTGAAGGCAAGGAAGGCGGAACTCTTGAGGGAGAAGAGCGCGAAGGAACAGCTCTTGATTCAGCAAGAGACACGCAAGAGGTCTCTTGAGCGCATCATGGAACTTGAGGAACAGTATCGCCAGCAGAACGAAGAGATTGCATCGCTCGAGGGGATGCAGTACCAAGTGGAGACTTTCCGCCGTAAGATGATGAACGAGGTGGAGCAGAAGATAAACTCCATGTTCACTATCGTACGGTTCAAGATGTATGAGCAGCAGATTAACGGCGGAGAGAGGGAGACGTGCGAGGCACTCGTAGACGGAGTTCCCTTCTCGACCAACCTCAACAGCGCAGCGAGAATCAATGCGGGGATTGACGTCATCAACGCAATATCCAGATGCAATGATGCGCATGCTCCCATCTTCATCGACAACCGAGAGAGTGTGACAAGCATCATCGACACGGAGTCGCAAGTAATTAATCTTATCAAGGATGAAACCTATAAACAACTCACTAAAGTTTAATCACAAAGCATTTTTACAACTATGGCAAAATTTAACGTAGACCAGATGAAAGGCAACACGGAGACCATGTCGAAAAATTTCAGTCTCGTACATGCATTCAGCGAGTACATCGTAGACACGATGAACGATGGAGATGACAAGTCTCTATTGCTTATCTATTCGGAAGGGGATACCTCGGTATGCACCATCGGCGGGGATTTAAGACGTGTGTCTGCATCCCTTGTCGGGGGTATCCTCAAACACAAGGAAATCGAGAGAATCTTCAACAACGTGAACAAAATCATGTGCGTTGAGAGATTGAGCAAACTTGCAGAAGGCAACGATGAACTCCAGAAGGACTTGAAGGAACTCAAAAAGCACATCGATGAACTCGACCGACTCAAGGGCACGGGGTCATCAGACCAAGATGATGAAGACTAAACAAAGCAATTAATCACTTTTAAACCAAAGAAATCATGACAGCAAAAACAACACAGGTCGCAAAATACGAGAACATCAGCGACCAAGTATTAGCGAAAATCAAGGTTCTGCAAGAGGCAGACATGGTAAAAATCCCAACGGGTTATGTAGTCCAGAATGCGCTCAAGTCGGCATGGCTTAACCTTCAAGAGACCAAAGACAGAGCGGGCAAACCCGCTCTGGAGGTATGCACGAAGGACTCTGTTGCGAACTCTCTTCTCGACATGGTTCTGCAAGGACTGTCGGTCGCCAAGAAACAGGGGTATTTCATCGTTTATGGAAACCAACTGCAATTCCAGAGGAGTTATTTCGGAACCGTGGCACTCGCCATGAGGTCTGGAAGACTTTCCACTACCCCTGTCGCCAACGTCATCTACGAGGGGGATAATTTCATCTACCAGATATCCCCGAAGACGGGCAACGTGGAAATCATCAAGCATGAGCAGAAACTCGACAACATCGACAACGGGAAGATTCGGGGTGCGTACGCCGTTCTGCAACTCGCAAACGGAGAGACCCGAGTTACCATCATGACAAAGTCGCAGATTGAGAAGGCATGGAACCAGGGAGCAACCAGAGGCAAGTCGCCCGCCCACACCAACTTCGCTGAAGAGATGTCCAAGAAGACAGTCATCGGTCGCGCTTGCAAGATGATAATCAATTCGATGGATGATGCGTGGATGTACGAGGGATTCAAGGATGAATTCGACGCCGCCCCGACCGACCGAAGGGATGCGGAGATATCCCAGATGGCGAACAACGAGGAATTCTCCGAGGCGGTGGAGGTCAAGGAAGACCCTACAGCGGGAGTTGAGACCCAGACCAAGGATGCCAATCATCCCACGGGAGAACTCTTCCCTACGGACACGCAAGAGGCGGTAAATGAAACGGATGCTCCATATTGATTGCATGTGCCATGGAATTGAAAGTGTTAGGGTCTAACTCGCTCGGCAACTGTTATGTTCTGGATAACGGAAAAGAGGCACTTGTAATCGAGGCGGGAGTGGACATCAAAGAGGTCAAGAAGGCGGTATCATTCAACATCGCCCGCATCAAGGGAGTGATAGTGACACACCAGCATGATGACCACGCTGGTCACGTCAAGCAGTTCATCTCTTGCGGGATTCGGGTGCTGGCGCTTGAAGAGGTCTTTCAGTCACATGGCATTACTACACCCGTGTCCGCATGGTCTATCCGTGCGGGCATGGGGTATAAAATGGGGAACTTTATTGTCGACACCTTCCCCGTGGACCATGATGTGCCATGTGTCGGATTCCTTGTGAAACATCCAGACATTGGCAAATTGCTCTTCATCACGGACACGATGATGTGCAGATATACCTTCAGAGGACTCACGCAGATAATGATAGAGGCGAACTATGCGGATGATATCCTGCAGAGGCGTATCGACTCTGGAGCGGTAGACCCCGCCATGAGACCGAGACTCCTTCGTTCCCACATGGAACTTGAGACGGCGAAGGGGATTCTGAAGGCGAACGATATCTCCCAAGTGGAGAACATCGTGCTGATTCATCTCTCCAATGGCAACTCCGATGAGCGGAGATTCGTTGCAGAGGTCGAGAGGATGACAGGGAAGATGGTCTACGCGGCGGACAAGGGCATGACAATTCCGTTATCGTACTAATCACAAAGCGATATGGATGATGATAAAAAAACGGAAGTCATTCGTTGTCTACACCGACAACACGGAGATTTTTCTGCTGACTGATGCGGAGGCGGGAATTCTCATTAAAAGTCTGCTCGAGTACGTGATAAGCGGGTCACTTCCCGACACCGAGTCACGTCTGGTCATGCTGATATTCCAGAAGATGCGCACCGAGATTGATGCCCACGAAGAGCACAGCGGGGCGGTAGCATCCAGACGGAGAGAGGCGGCGCAGAAGAGATGGAGAGAGGCGGCGCAGAAGACCGAGCAGAAAGAGACAGGGAATCGCCCAGAAGAGAAGAGGGCGGTGGAGCAGAAGGCAAAACCGAGCAAGACCAGAAGGTTTGTCAAACCTACTGTCGAGATGATGCGGGAGTATATCAGCGAGAAAGGGTATAATCTGGATGCGCAGACAATATACGACCACTACGAGGCGGTAGGATGGAAATACGGCAAAGGACACCAGCCAATCAAAGATTGGAAGGCAGCAATAAGGACATGGAACAATAACGAGAAAAAACATGAAAATAGGAAAGATAGTAGAAATGCGGATGCAAGAGATGCGGAACTCATCGAAAGGGGGTACCGCATTGTCGCCGGATATAGAAACGGAGAGGATAGCGAGGTCGGTTAGGTCGAGATACGGGAATCTTGACGGGTTTCTGAAGACCTTCAATCCGAGTTTCCAGATGCGGTACTGCGAAAACATGGACAGATGTTTTTTCGGGCATGCCCCCACACTATCGCAGTTGAGGACAGCATACTCCAGAACCGCACCCTTGCAATGGGTGGCGATTCAGATTGTCGACCTGTGCCGATTCGTGAACGCAAAACCTCTGGGCGACCATCAACTGAAGGAACTATGCGAGATAATCGTGATGAAATACCATTGGTTGAAGGTTACTGAGTTAATGTATTTCTTTTTCAAGATAAAGTCGGGAGACTACGGAAAGTTCTACGGGGCGGTAGACCCCCTTCCCATCATGGAGGCACTCAAGTCGTTTATCGCCTTCCGTGGGGAAGTGATATTCCGCAAGGAGTCTGAAGAGAACCTTGCCAAGGCGACCGAGGCGAGAAAGTCTGGAATATCCTACGAGCAATATCTTGAGAATCGTGACAAAGCAAAAGAAAAAGACAAACGAAAATGAAAGTACAAGACTTGCCTCCAGACGTGAGTTTCGGAATACTCCATGAGGCAATGGTAGAGTGCATCCTTCGCTGGTGCAAGGACAACGGAATCGAGGCGTTCAGTTGTCATCTGGCAATAGACAACATGCGGGAGTCTATTCCTTGTGCGCAACAGTTGCCAGACACAGAGTCGGCATTCACTCTATTCGATGAAAACAAAAAACGTATCATAACATCAAAAAATTAAAACTATGGAAGAGAAAAAAGTATATCAGATGGTACACCAGATAGGCAATTACATCTTGATAAAACAATTTGCAGAGAATGAGGTAGACGTGGCGGAGGCACTCACGGTTCTTGGCATGGTAGTGTCACGAATCATCCGTGCGATTTGCAAGGTTGACGGGTATGATGCCGAAAAGATGGTTTCGGCGTTTTGCGACACGCTGAAGTCGTTGTCCGAAGACGAAGACTGGCAAAGCGGCACCGAGTTAATTGAGGTCGTGGAAGAGATAAAGTCGGGCGGAGATGTTGAGGAAATTGTCGACAGGCATTTCGACTGCGCCACTCCAGAGTTAAGACAGCAACTCATCGAGAAGATAACCGCTCTCCGTGACCGCTATACGAAATAATACCTGATAATACCTGTAATGAGAAAGAAGAACGGATTCGACTCTCTGGAACGCGGGGAGGTCTCCAGAAAGACCGCTCTGCGCAGAGCGGATGATGCATTCTCTCTATACATCCGCACCAGAGACTCACAGCGGTGGCAATGCAAGATGTTCCGATGCATATCATGCGGGCGACTCTTGCCTATTCAGCAATGCGACTGCGGGCATTATATAAACCGCTCGCATCATTCCTTGAGATTCAGCGAGATGAACTGCAACGGGCAATGCAGACACTGCAACCGTTTCGATGAAGGCAACATACAGGGATACCGAGCGGGTCTTGTCCAGAGATACGGAGAGAACAGGGTGCGTATTCTGGAGTCCAAAAGAAACGAGCGGTATCCTTTGACTGCGTTCATTCTACTCCAGATAGAGAAGGAGTATATCATGAAGGAACAGCAACTTGAATTCCACATCAAATGATTTGGCATATTTGTTTTATTTTGGATTTTAATTAGTATTAGTATTTGTTTTGAAATGCCGAGCGAGGCACTGATTTCTCGACTAAACAATTAGATTGACTTATTCATCTGGAAGGTCGGTTCGTGAGAATAGACTTTTCGCTCGGCACGAGCGGATTGAAGAGAGGGTTCGACTCCTTCCCGTGCCACTATGGATTTATTAACTAAAAACAAGGCAGTATGAATAAAATCGATGTATCAATCAACGGGAGTGTAAAGTATCGGGGGTTTACTCTCGCAGTAGTTCAGCAGAAAGGCAACATGCCTATATGCGCAGGGTGTTTCTTTACGGAACACAGTCTCAACAATCACGGAATGAAGAGGATTGACTGTCACAAGCACAATCTCGCATGCACTCCGTACGCAAGGAAAGATAAGTGTAATGTAATATTTGTAGAAAAATTTAATCCTTAAACAATAAATGATATGAAAGCAAGAATAAAGAAAACAGGCGAGATTGTCAACCTTGCGAGTTATGCAACGATTACACTTGAACGATGTGATTCATGGGGCAACCCTATTGAACTTGCACCAGAAGAGGTTGAACTTATACAAGAACCTACCGAAGGTGAACATTTGCAAATTGATGATATTACTGATTGGGATTATTATAGAATCCATGCTGCCATTGCTGCTATGCAAGGAGTAATGAATTTCTTTGGTAGTATTGACTATAATAAAGAAACTATTGCTAAACTTGCAGTAGAGCAAGCAGATGCACTTGTTGAGCAACTAAAAAGCAAGCATAAATAGTAGTGTATGAGAAAGATTAACATAAACAATCCCGAAGAACTTAAAAAGTTCAAGATGGAAACAAGTGGCTTCGTGTCAACTTATGGTTTCCCATACAGGCTTGATGACCTTACAGAAAAGGGTGCTAATTACACCATATTCTGTCCTTTCAGATGGAAGTCTGCATTTCCCCCTGCAAAGTTACACAAATTATTGCGGGAAGATGTAGATGCCGATGTAATAAAAGTTGAGTATATTGACTTTGTTAAAGAAGAAATAAAAATGGACTACAAAGAAAAATACGAAATGGCTCTTGAAAGAGCAAAGAAATTCATTGAAGGGAATCCATTAGTCCAGAATTTGAACACATGGATTAAAGAGACATTCCCAGAACTCAAAGAGAGTGAGGATGAGAAGATAAGGAAAGAAATGATATTCTATTTTACTGAAGAAATACCTCAATGTAGTATTCAAGAACATTCCGATAAAATGAGAGAATTTATATCGTGGCTTAAAAGACAAGAAGTTGAACGTACTAAACTTGAGTTGAAAGCAGGAAGTAGTTATTTTTGTTATAAATCACGATGGGAAAGGGCTGACAGTGAAACATTTAAGAAAGGTTTAATTTATATGTGCAATAAAGATGGAGTTCTTGACAACTTTGTTATTAAAAATCCAGAACAGCATTTTATTGAAATCAAAGATGAGCGTATTACTTGGCTTGAAAAGCAAGGTGAGCCGAAGTCTGATGAGTGGAGTGAAGAGGATGAGGACCTTTTATTTTGGACTATAAACAACCTTACAGAACTTAAAAATAGATATGGTAAAAACTATGGTAAAAGTGGTAAATGTATTGACTGGCTTAAATCTCTTAAACAAAGAATAGGAGGATAAAGTTATGAAAGCAAACGAAGCACCAGAGAAAATTTATTTCAGTGGTCAGCAACAATGGTCTAACCCTTTTATTGGTCTGGTGCAATGTGCTGACACTGATATTGAATACACCCGCACTGATGCCTTTATTGAGAAGGCTTGTGAGGGTATTGAACACTTACTTAGTGGTTACATTATTAGGAATTTTCACTTTGGAGATTCTTATAAAATAGATACGTTGATTGAGGACTTTAAAAACTATTTGAAAGGAGAATAATATGGACTTTAAGCACGAATTAGAATACTATCTATATATCCTTAATGATAACAGTCTGAGTTATCAAGACAAGGTTGAAGTATTAGAAGAAAAGATTAAAGAACGACTTAAAAATATGTGATTATGGCACAATACATCGATAAAGACGCTTTAGTAGCGGAGATAGAGAGATTACGAATAAACTATGGATGTTTATCCGAATATGATATGGGATTTTCAGAAGGAAGAAGTAGTGCATTTGATGAAGTTCTTTCTTTCCTCGACACCCTTGAAGTAAAAGAGGTGAAAGAAGAGCCTGTAAGCAATGACTTGGAAGAAGCAGCAAGGGAATGGTTAAAACCGAAACTTGACAAGTCTTATATAAACTACGGAGAATCAAAGATGATGGAACTTACCCACTTTGACGGCTATGCAATGCTTGATGCTACTGAGTTTGGTGCTCAATGGCAGAAAGAGCAACTGATTGAAAAAATGTGTGTGTTTTTAGAAAGCACGGACTTTTACAAGTATTACAATAGAGAATTTGTTAAAGAATTTGTAAAAGCAATGGAGGATAAGTCATGAAAGCATCCGAATGTAAGTGTTGCAAGTGCAACAAACAAGCAGTAGCCTTTTGGCCTGCATACTTCGACCCCGACATCCCTGCATATCCCTATTGCCGAGAATGTTTGGACAAAGAGAAACGAGAGTTAATGATGAAACTTTTTAAAACCGATAAGCCATGACAAAGATAGTCTTCGGTATCATAACCTTTGTGGTATTGATATGGTTAGTAGGAGATGATAACTAATAAATAATTTTAGCATTATGGGAATAAAAGACTTTACCGATGAAGAGTTGCGCACGGAACTTGACCGCAGAATCAAGCAGCGCAAGAATCCAGACCTCGTGAGATGCAGAGACTGCAAGCATCTCCGTGAGGCGGGGTGGGAACTGAACCACCAGAAATGGTGCCGAAAGGGAATCATACCCACAAGGCGCAAGATAAGCAAGGGCGCATGGAGAAGATGCAGCGGATATGAAGGAAGGGAGGTGTCATCATGAAGGATATACCTATGAGCGAAGAGGACAGGAGACAGGATGAACTCAACCGTGAGAGGGCGAGGGCGTTCCAGAACATCGAGGGGTTCCGCCCCGTTTTGCCGTGTTCAGAGAAGGAGGCGGTCGAGAGGACTTTCCGACTGATGACGGAGAATAATCTCGCATTCATTCTTTGCGATGCCGCACAGTCGTTTTTCGTTGACTGCGAGAGAGGACTCGGTTTTTTCGGAAAGGGTGTCTCACGGAGCGACAAGATGAAGTTCAATCAACTGAAGAGAGTGGTCAAGCAAGGAAACCAACTCACAAAGGAACTCGGTTCTATTCTCTACGGTCTGGAAGAGGCGGACTCCGCACTCCATGACTCCGACTATTACTACAACCTTATCAAACTCATCGAAGACAGATGCGGAGACAACGCGCAGAAGTCAAACCTTCTGCTGGAGTTCCTTCTCCAGATGCCGAGTTCTGGACTCTTCGATGTGGACATCTCTGACTTTCAAAGGCTGTAAGGATGAGAAGACGGAAAGAACCTAAATGCGCCGAGTGCAGACATTACGGGCACGATGATGACAACGGGTACGGATGGTGTTCGGAACTCTGGTGCATAATCTCTCGTGACAACGATATTTGCGGAGACTTTGAAACCGTAAAAGACAGCGAGGATGAAAGACTTCTACGAATTGAGTAATCTTGACAAAAGAAGGACAATTTCAGTCATGAAGAGACTCCGAAGACGGGGTATCGACATCTCACAGGTGTGGGTGGTCGCAAGAAAAGAAGACGGGGAGATAACGAGGTCTCTGATATTGCCAGAGTCGGCGGTACCGGCACTCACTCCCGCGTTGAGGGCGACTGTCCGCATATATTGTGGAACATTGATAATACATAACCGAAGGGAATAATTAATATTACTAAACAAACTAAACAAACAATATCATGAACGGAGTAAACAAAGCAATCATTCTGGGTAGGGTAGGACAAGACCCAGAGACAAGGGAGACCAACGGAATGTGCATGGCACAGGTGTCGGTCGCAACAACGGAAAGAGGGTATACAACGAAATCGGGGAAGGAGATTCCAGAGAAGACGGAGTGGCACAGGGTGGTCTTTTTCGGGTCGCTCGCCAAAGTAGTGGAGAAATATATCCACAAGGGGTCGGTCATCTATGTCGAGGGAAAGATAAGATACCGCTCGTATGAAGACAAGTCTGGAAACAGGAAGTATGCCACGGAGATTAATGCCGACAGTATCCAGATGCTCGATAAGCACGATACGGCGCAGCAGAGACCCTCTGGCGGGGAGTTCGCCACGGCATTGAATAACTATCTATCGGAGAAGGAAAACTCCTCACAGCGACCTTCTGCGGAATCTGAAAACATTCCAGAAGAGGGAGACTTGCCTTTCTGACAAAAAACATCTAAATAATATAATCATGATATATTATATTAGCATGTAAAGAGATAAGAAAAAATCCAGATAATTTTTTTGGTCGCAAAAGTGCTTATTAAGCACAATTTTCATTATATTTGTCGGCGATTTACATTTTTTACTCATCTAAAAATCAAAAAACAATGGAAGTATTAACCCAAGCGCAAGGACTACTCTTGATAGGAGTATTTTTCATCGCCATGTTCTCAGTGCTGGCGTTCTTGCCAAAGTCGAAACGAACCAAGAAAATGTTCTTGGTCGGAAACCGCAGTATTTCGTGGGTCATCATGGGACTGTCAATGGCAGCGACATGGGTATGGGCACCCTCTATGTTTACCGCTGCGGAGAAGGGGTACACCCAAGGGTTTGTAGGACTCTTCTGGTTTGTCGCCCCGAATGTTCTCACACTTTTGCTTTTCGGGTATTTTGCCACCCGTATGCGGGAGAGGAAACCAAACGGATGGACTTTCTCGTATTACATGAAGGAGAAATACTCGAATCGTACTCACACCCTTTACGTTGTGGAGAGTATCGTTCTCCAGATGTGCTCGATGGCGGTTCAGTTGCTCGCTGGCGGAGTCATCTTCTCAAAGATTTGCGGTCTTAACTTTTTCTTGACTACAATCATTCTCGCAGCGATTCCGCTTATCTATGCAGCGATAGACGGAATCAAGGGTACCGCCATCTCTGATTTCGTGAAGATGGCATTCATCGCTGCGGTTCTCTTGCTGGGTCTCCCCATCATGTTCAGCAATGCGGGAGTGGACACCTTCATCAAGGGTCTCGGCGGAATCACGGGGGACTGCTCTTCCCTCTTCTCAAAGCAAGGTCTGGCGATATTCCTCTCTTTCGGAATCCCGTCGACTATCAGTCTGCTCTCTGGAACATTCGGCGACCAGATGTTCTGGCAACGTGCCTTCTCCGTTCGCAGATTCAACGTAAAGAAGACCATGGTTCTCGCTGCGTGCATGTTCGCCATCGTGCCTATATGCCTTGGCTCCTTCGGTCTCTTCGCTGCGGGAGGCGGACTTGAGGTTCAAGACACACAGTTGACCAATGTCGCTGCGGTAACTGCATTCCTTCCCAAGTGGTTCCTGTATCTCTTCTTTTTGATGATACTCTCTGGACTCATCTCAACGGTCGACTCCGTTCTATGCGCATTCTCTTCGGTAGGCGGACACGACATCATGAGAAGACTGCAAGAGAAGGGTTACTGCAAAGACGTGAATCCTCTCTCGTTCGCCCGCTGGTTCATGGTAGTTATCTCTCTGTTCGGAGTCGCTATCGCAAACATCCCTCTTCTCACTATCACATCTCTCTGGTTGATGTACGGAATGTTCCGCGCATCGGTCATGATGCCGACCGTATTTGCGACTGTCGGGTCGAAGATGCATGAAAGGGGAATCTTCTACGGCATTCTGGCGGCATGGATAATAGGATGGCCCGCCTATGTGTATGCATCGCTTTCTGGAAACACTCCTCTCATCGTGGCAACATCGCTGTTCGTGGTTCTTGTTCCCGCCATCTCTGCAAAATGTCTCAAGGGCGGAATCAAGGCGACAAAATCCGAAGAGGACACACAGGAAGAGTTGGAAGAGACGGATATCGTTATTAACAACTTACAATAATTAGACAACATGAAAAAATATATATTACTTGCCGTAGTCGCTCTTTTCTCGGCATTAAACATGAGCGCGCAGATTAATGACGGACAGTTGCCAGGGACTCGATGGAGAGTCTTGTTGCCGATGAACGTATCCTACAAGTCAGAAGGCGGTAACCACAGTATCGTAGCATCTCCGCAGTTGATGTTCAAGCAACCTATCACGAAATGGCTGGCGGTCGAGGCGGTCGCTAACTACAATATCAAGAACGAGGCATTCTCCCCGAAGATATGGTTGGGATTCAGTTTCGGTCGTCTCTTCATTCTGGAAAGGAACAACTACAACTGCAAGACCGAGAAGTTCTCCACGGGTCTCGCTGCAACGTACAAGATTACGAACACCGTGGGAATAGACATGACGTGGGATGATATCTCGATGGGCAAGGAGTGGTTCGACAATGACCGCCTTCAGTTCGTAGCATCGTACGGGTCTCCGAATAAAAAGTTCAACATCAATGCGGGGTACTCGTGCAGATACAAGTCTGGATTCATCGCCAATGCCCGATACAACATCACAAGCGGATGCAGACTGCAAGGAAAAGTGGACTGCGGAGCGAAATCCGTGACCGCAATGTTTATATGGGATTTCAACTAAAGAGCGAGATATGCCCGTACAGCCTGCCAGAGAGTCTCTGGCGGACTTTCTGGTTAAGCATGATAAGTTATTCATCACAAATAAAAAACATCGAATATGGCGCACAAAATGGAACGCAAGAAAATTGCGGTGTCGGAACTTAAAGACCATCCAAAGAATCCGAATCTGCACCCGAAGGAGCAGATAGAGGACATCGCAAAGAGTATCAAGGAGTATGGACAGTATTACCCCATCATCGTGGATGAAACGAACACGATACTCGCTGGTCATGGAAAAAGAAAAGCACTTGAACTTCTCGGCGAGAAGATGGCGGACTGTATAGTCATGTCTGGACTCTCCGAGAAGCAGAAACTGAAACTGTTGCTGTCTGACAACAAGATTCAACAGTTCTCGTTTCTCGACCATGCAATCGAGGAAGACTTAATCAAGGAGATAGATGATACCGACATTATCGGTTATAACTCAGAATATCTTCACGACCTTATCGCTCCTGTGGAGTTCGACAATATGGGGATGCAACCAGCGGTGCCTGTAGAGGAATATGCACAGGGAGCGAGGGAGATGAACACTCCGCCCGCACCCACGCCCGCACCCGTACCCGATGGCGCACCCGTACCTACACCCGCACCCGTGCCTACGGATGAACTGGGTCAAAAGACCAAGGCGGATGATGACAACCCGATGGTATCGTTTACCGCAAAGCACCAAATCAAGTGCCCGCATTGTGGCGGGATTATAGAAATCTAAAAATAATCGCCTAAAATCGCTCTGGCATGCCCTGTGTTGGGGGTTTGTCGGAGCGATGATAGGTTACTAACCCAGATTTAAAAAATGGCACAGATAAAAGATTTGTTCCACTCGATTAAAAACTTGCAGTTTATCGACAGGGAACTCGTGAAACCGAACGGATACAACCCGAACCACGTTCTCAAGCAGAATCTGGAACTTCTGAAACAGAGTATCTTGAGCAACGGGTTCTGCTTTCCGATAGTGATACGACCAGACTACACTATCATTGACGGATTCCACCGATGGATGGTGTCTGGAACCGAACCTTTGCGCACAATGCTGGGCGGAAAGATTCCCGTGGTCATCGTGGAGCATGATGACAAGATAGATGATGTCGCTGGCACAATAGCATTCAACAGGGCGAGAGGCGAGCATCTTCTCGACCCGATGGAGAACATCGTGCAGTCTCTTCTCAAGGAAGGTTACCAAGGAGCGGAAATAGCAAAGAAACTCGGCATGTCCAAAGAAGAGTTGTATAGACTCTCGAATGTGTCAAGGGAAGACTTCTTGAAACTTATGGCAAAGCAGAATCAGTACTCACAAGCGGCGAAGATATGAGTGTTATCAGACCTATCGAAAACATGAACGTCTACGAGGCGGCGGAGCGAAGGATACTGATGGTGTTCTCAAAGCATTATTATGTGGACTTGGCATTCAGCGGAGGGAAGGACAGCATTGCTCTTCTGCTGGTCACAATCAAGACCATGCAGAAATACCATATCGACTTCAAGAGACTGTCAGTCGAGTTCGTGGATGAAGAGGCGATATATCCAGATGTTCCAGATGTAGTGGAGCACTACAGGAGAATGGTCTTGTCGCTCGGGGCAAGATTCAATTGGTTGTGCCTCCCGTGGAGACACTACAACTGCACGAACACCCTAAACGATGAAGACTCATGGACTTGTTGGGATGTGAGGGCAAAGGACAAGTGGGTAAGGACTCCTCCGCCCTATGCTCTCCGATGGCACCCAGACTTCAAGTACGGAATGTCATACCAAGAGTTCTTTGCCAATGTAGCGAGGAAACACAAGGGGTATGTCCAGATAGTAGGAGTACGGGCTGCGGAGAGTGTCCAGAGGCTGATGGCATTCTACTCGATGGCGTACGGCAACGGGCGCAACGATTACAAGAAGAACGTCATCTATGATTGGAAGGACACCGATGTCTGGAAAGTCATCATGGACAATAATGCGGTATTCCCGAAAACCTACATGAACCTCTGGCGAGTCGGGGCAAGGTTGCGAATGAGTCAAATCTTCGCAGCGGACACCTGTCGCTCGATTCCCAGAATGCTCGTGTTCTACCCTAACTTCTATGAGAAACTCCAGAGGCGGTGTCCGAATATCGACATCGTGTTGCTGTATTATGACACCCGTCTCTTTAAGTCGAGCAGTCAGCAGACCAAACACGGGGTTGGAAATGATGAAGAGACTCTCCGAGAGAAGATTCGCAAGGGTCTCGCCGATGCCAAAGCGCAAGGAAGGACCGACAACGGGTACAAGAACGCGGTGAGGGCATGGCGCAAAACCCAGAGGTACAAGGGTCTCAATGCCAACAAGGTCTACAAACCTATTCTGGAAATGCTGTATGGAGGCGATGCCAAGTCCAGAACCTACCGTGCGTTCATGATAGGACTCAATGCATCGCTTACCGATTTGTACGCAACCAAAAAAGACAAGAAATGAGCAAGGCAACTGACAGTAGCACAAAGGCGATAAGAGAGAGGATGGCAAAACAAAAGGAAGAGTTTCTCAACACCTTTGCAACGTCACTCGCTCTGGTCGCCTCTACGTGCCGAAAGGTAGGAATCACAAGGCAGACTTTCTACAATTGGTACAATGAAGACCAAGAGTTCGCAGACAAGATAGATGAAATCAAGGAATTGGCAAAGGACTCCGTGGAGCAAAGGATATACACCAAGATTAAGAACGGAGACACCGCCATGATAATCTTCTATGCGAAGACAAAGATGAAGGACAGAGGGTATGTCGAGAGGCACGAGGTCACGGGAAAAGATGGAGAACCTCTGAACGACAACCGAAAGACTGTCGATGTCTCTAAACTGACCGAAGAGCAGAGAAATGCCCTTCTGGAGATTGGCGAAGACGTGCTTAACAAGATGGATGAAGAATGAAAAGAATCACAGAGGGTATGGCGCTTGCAGTCGTGGCAGACGAGTGCAGGCGGAACTTGTTCTACTTCTTGAGGACATTTTGGGATGTCATCATCAAGGAAGAACCGACCTATAACTGGCATATACCCTACCTGTGCGAGGAGTTGCAGTACCTCGGCGGATTCATAATCAGAAGAGAGGAAAAACCATACGACCTCATAATCAACATCCCCCCCGGCACTACCAAGTCCACAATAGTGACAATCATGTTCCCCGTGTGGCTGTGGATAAACGACCCCTCGATAAGAATCATCTCTAACTCGTACTCTGGTCTTCTCTCCGTAGACCATGCCACGAAGTCGAAGGATATCATACTCTCCGACAAGTTCCAGAGACTCTTTCCAGAGATTAAGATTCGCAAGGACAAGGCGGGAAAGCAGAACTACGAGAATACGGCGACAGGATATCGCTATGCCACGTCTACGGGGGCGACCATTACGGGATTCCACGGTCATGTCATCATCAATGATGACCCCGTGAACCCCAAGCAAGCGGAATCAGAATCGATGCGAAAGGTCGCCAACGACCACACCAAGACATTGTCATCCAGAAAGGTAAACAAGGCGAACACCCCGATAATCACTATCATGCAGAGACTGCACCAAGAGGATGTTACGGGATACCTTCTCAAGAACAAGGCGGAGAGGATAAAGCACATCAATCTCCCAGCAGAGGACTGCGAGGACGTGGAACCGAGTTTTTTGCGGGAGAGATATATCGATGGTCTGCTCGACCCCGTGCGCTTAAATCGCTCGGTATTGACCGAGGCGATGATTGATTTAGGGTCTCGTGGATATGCGGGGCAATACATGCAGAAACCAAGTGCCGAGGGCGGAAATATCGTGAAGGAGTCATGGTTCAAGAAGATATCAGCGCAAGAGTTCTATGCACTCCGATTCCGAGAGGTGGTTCATTCGTTTCTGGATACTGCGTACGATGAGAAAAAAGCAAAGTCTGACAACGACCCGTCTGGAATACTTGCTGCGTGCAAGATAAACGGAAACATCTATATCATCAACGCGCTCCAGACGTGGAAATCATTTCCAGACCTTATCAAGTTTCTACCAGAGTGGATGCACGCCAATTATCAAGATGAGCGGTCTACTTTAAGGATTGAACCGAAGGCAAACGGAAAATCCGTGGTGCAAGAACTCCAGAGGCACTCTGACCTCAACGTGACGGAAATCAAGGCACCCACGGAATCGAAAGGCGAGAGACTCCATGCGATATCTCCGAAGATAGAGTGCGGGAGAGTCTACCTCGTGGAGGGGGAATGGAACGATGCCTTCATCGATGAAGTCTGCGGATTCCCGCAGCGCGCCCATGATGAATTCGTGGATATACTCGGGTACGCCATCAACTACTTCGACAACGAGGATTTTGAGTTGCCCGACAATATAGATAATCTATTTTAACTAAATAATCTACACAATGTTTTTAGACCCACTTTACAATCTGCTCAATGCGGCGATAGGGCGCAAGCAGGACTTTGAACAACTCATTGAGTCGAGAGACATCTCTCGCATCAAGCAGCAGATGGATGACCATTCTTTGCAGATAAGCGATGCCATGCGGGAGTATAATCCCAAACTGCACCGCATCAATCTCCGTGAAGATAAAATCATCATGGACAAGAAGGGAAACTTCAAGCGCAAGATTAAGCGATGGAAACTCCCCGTGGACTACCCCAAGTACATCAACGAGGTCGCTCTGGTATTCATCTATGGACAACCGCCCAAGTGGGGTCAAACCTCCGAAGGCACGGATGATGCGTTCAAGGCATTCAACGACCTCGTAAGGAAGACCCACTTTAATGCGAAACTCCGCCAATGCAAGAGAATCGCTGGCGCATGCACGCAGTCGGCGATGCTTTTCCGTGTCTTCAGAAACGAAGACGGAAAGGCGGATTGTCAAATCAAGGTACTCAACCCAATGAAGGGGGATGAAATTTACACCCGATGGGACCAATACGACAACATCATCTCTATGGGATGGGGGTACTATCTCAACGAGGGAGGCACCACGTCATATCGTTTTGACCTCTTTACCCGTGACACAATCTACCATTGCAAGCAAGGCGGAATCGGCGGATGGGATGTAGTCCCAGAGGAAAACCTTATAGGCAAGATTCCCCTCATTCTTTTTCAGCAAGACAAGGAGTGGGCGGGAGCAGAACCGCTCATCTATCGAGAGGAATATATCGCATCGAGGACAGCGGACACTAACGACTACTTTGCAGACCCGATGCTTATTCTGGATGCCGACATTGTCAAGAACATGCCAGAGAAGGATGATGAAAACAAGACCCTCATTAAGAAGAGCGGAGAGTCGACACAGGCGGCGGCGGGATATCTCACATGGGATTCCGCTCCACAGTCCAAGAAGGATGAAATAGAATGGCTGCAGAACCACATCCTGTCGAAGACCTTCACTCCGAATATCGACTTCGAGAACATGAAGTCGCTGTCCAACGTTACGGGAAAGGCACTCAAGCAGATGATGGTGCTTGCCAACATCAAGGCATCAAAGCACAAGGAGACTCACGATGAACTTCTCCAGAGAGCGGGCAACTTGATGCGGGCGATAATCGGAAACGTTCTGGACGTGTCTCTTGCATCGCAATGCGAGAATCTTGACTTGACACATGAGTTCCAAGACCCGTTCGGCGAGGATATCGCAGAGGTAATCGACAACCTCACGAAAGCGAAGGATGCGGGAATCGTATCTACCGAGACCGCAGTCGAGAAATCGCCTCTGACTGATGACCCGCAGCGAGAGATGGAAAGACTCGCTGAAGACGGGGAGAAGAGAACTGCGGAGCAAAAAGACATCTTTGCGCAGTTCCGAAATGAAGAGGAAGGACTCGTGGTCGAGAACGAGGATGACTTGAACGAGGCAGTATAATCAAGACTCTCTGGCGACATGGCAACGAAAAAGTTCATTCTGGACAAGTACGCAGCGGGAATGTTCAAGAGGCAAGACCAATATGCGGCGAAAGTGAAAGGTCTATACGACAAGGCGATAGACCGAATGATTATGCTTGCGCAGCAGATGCCAGAAGACCTCTCTGGAAAACCGTTCTCGTTCTCCGATAATCCCCGTATTGCCAACGAGACAGCGATGGTAATACGTCAACTTTACTCTGCGGTCTACTCCCAGATTAAAGAGGGAGTGGAGGCAGAGTGGAATCTTGCCAACTTGTCATGCGACAAAATAATAGGTTCGGTGTTCGGATGGACACTCAAGGACCGCAACCTGTGCGCAAGATGGTTTGAGCGGAACCGAGAGGCGATGGATGCATTCTTTGTCCGAAAGTCGCAAGAGGGAGGTCTGAACCTTTCCCAGAGAGTCTGGAAATACACGGGGTCGCTTAGGCAAGAGATGGAGACGGCGATACAAGTCTCGATTGGCGAGGGAGTGCCAGCATCCACTATGGCGAGGCGGGTGCGCAAGTACTTGCGGGAACCAGACCGCCTTTATCGGCGGGTGCGTGGAGCAGACGGGAATCTTCATCTCTCTGCGGCGGCGAAAAACTACCACCCTGGTCAAGGAGTATACCGCTCATCGTATCGTAATGCCATGAGACTCGCAAGGACAGAGACCAATGCTGCGTATCGGGCGGCGGATGAAGACCGATGGGAGCGCATGGACTTCGTTGTCGGATACGAAGTGAAACTCTCCAATAATCACACCACTCTTTTGCCGAACGGGAAGATAGTCCCCCTTCAAGACATCTGCGATGACCTCAAAGGGAAATACCCGAAGACCTTCAAGTTCACGGCATGGCACCCTCATTGCAGATGCTATGTCGTGCCTATTCTTGCCACTCCAGATGAAATGGCAAAGATGCAACAGGCGATACTCGAAGGAAAGAATCCCGCATCCGTGCCCGTACAAGGGCGGGTAAATGACGTGCCCGAAGGATTCAAGGAATGGGTGTCGAACAACTCCGAGCGGATTCTTTCCGCAAAATCCCAACCGTATTTTATCAGAGATAACCAAAAAATCTTCAAAAAAGGGTCTGACGGTCTCCGTGTTGAGTTCGCATCTCGTGAACAAGGAATTATTCAAGCGAGAGAAAAACGTCTCGCTACGAGAGATTCTGCGGATATACAGGCAAGATGGAATCAGCGCAAGTACGACCAAGCGATGGCACTCATCAAAAAGAATGATATCGTTGTGGGAGATGCCATGTCCGCCCGACTCGATGCATTGCAAGATGCCATCAAGAAGGGAGACACCAAGGCGATAACCTCCGCAAGCGACAAGGTCATGAGAGGAATCGACATCCAGACCAAGTGGGATAAGTTAGTCTGGAAGGGAATCTCTCCAGAGCAGAAGACAGAAATGCGCAAACTTGAGCAACTGATGGGAATCCGCAAGGGAAGACCGATGACCCACGAACAGGCGGACACGGGTCTCACGAATCCGAAGTATACCAAGAAGTGGATAATGAAGGGCGGAAAGTGGGAACTCAATCCTAACTACGATAAGCAATACTCGATTAATTGCCAGACCTGCGTTCCGGCATACATGTTGAGAAGATGGGGATTCAACATCGAGGCACTCGGCAATATCGAGAGAGACCCCGTTCGTAACGTCTGGAAGATTCTCAAGGGCGGATATACCGATGTCTGGATTAACAAGAAGGGCGGTGTCGGATACGGTCGGGCATTCAGAACTTTTGAACCCAGAGGCAAACTGTTCTCGCAGATGGAGAAATGCGATGATGGAATCTATCAAGTCGAGTGTACATGGAAGGGCAGCAAGAGCGGACACACGTTCGTGTTTGTCAAAGAGAAGGGAAAGAATTTCATGTATGACCCGCAGACAAACAAGGTCTTCCGTACAGCAGAGGAGTTCAAAGAATATAGCAGAGATATGTCGACCAAGTGGCAACCAAGTTATTTCCGTATCGACGACCTCCGACCGAATAGCGATGCCCTTCAGCATATCATCAAGAAGAGCGAGGCGACCAGAGACCGCCATGCGGAGATTCTGGAAATCGCAAGGAAGAGACACGAGGCACGAGATGTCGATGCTCTGAATAAGAGAATCGAGGAACGCAGAAAACGGCATGAACTCATCCAGAAACAAGCACAGAACGTGATGAAGGTCGCCAAGGGGTACACAGAGGTCGATACGGCGAAGATGTACGAACTTCTGAATGATTACAAACTCCCGCAGTTACAACAGGAGACAAGGCGCATAGCAAAGGAAATCGCAGCGGTCAACAAGAAGGTGTCTTCCTTTGAGGATGTAATCCCGAATGCGAAGACGTGGTTAGACCGATACTCTTCATCCGAGATAGAATCAGCATACAATGCAGTCAAGCGAACCTTCGCAAGGTGGACGTGGGATTTCGATACTGATACATCTCTGTCATTCTTAAAGGGTCGACTTGAGAGAGAAATCGGAGTTGTGCGCAACTCAAAGTACGTCACAAGAGAGATTGCAGAAAGCGCATACCAAGCAAGACTCGACTATGTAAAGAGAAGAATTGAGACAAAGTCAATCCGTGACAGTCTGGATTCGGAGTTTGCGTTCGTGAAGACTTCTCGCAAGCAAGTGCTGAGAGATATGTCCGCCGAGATTAACTCATTACTGAAAGATGACAAGGCGGACTTGTCGGAAATCAGAAAGAAGGCGGATGCCTTCAGAGATGCGGTTGCCAAGTCGATGGCAAGAAGGCAAGCAAGACTGATGAAGAGCGCAAAGGGCGCATCCTCTTCTGGAGTTTCCCCTGTTTCTGGAAATCCGATGACCGATTCCGAAATCGTAGATGAAATGCAGAAACTGTTCCGTTCCCACGGGTACTCTCTGGATGTTGATGATATTAGCATCAAAGACGGTTGTGTTCATCTCACGGGAATGCAACATAATGTATTAGCAAAGATATGCAACTTGACGGATGCAGAGATGAAACAAACTTGGCGACATTACGAAGGGGGGTATATCCAGACAGGCAACTCGTTCAAGATAAATGGAGCATTAAGAGATATAGAAGGCAAGGGAGCGAATGCCTTGCGAGGACCTATCTCCGCAAGCGACCCCAGAGTGGCACTCGCTAAAGACCTATTCGGGCGTACTATCGGGGCGGATGACATCCTTACCGTAAACGCACTTGACAGAGTTATCGGCAAGAATTCTTTGCCATTCCCTGTGACCGTAGTGAGGAACGTTGATATAGACGGAATCCTTCCGTTCTTTAGAGGTTTGTCGGCTACTGCGAAAACCCCAAAAGCGGTACACGATGAAATCCTAAAACTTGCAGACAAGAGCATGATTCCAGACTGCGGATTTATGTCGGTAAGTACCAATGCCGACATGAACGTCTTCAAGAATAGAAGATTCCAACTGCAAATCGAGGTGCCACAAAACACACCGATATACGTTACAAAGAATTTTATGGAAAGCGAGTGTGTGCTGGCGAGAGAGACGCAACTGATATTCAAGTCCGTGGAATATGACAAAACGAACAAAATATGCATCATCAAGTGCATAGCGACATAACAAAAAAAAGACCCAAGCGGGTCTTTTTTTTTAGTCGAATCTTTCAGAACATTTTCTTGCGAGAATGGCTGTTCTCTGCTCTGTCGGGGAATATACCTCACATGTTCCGTCTATCAGTTGGTTCAGACATCCTACGCATATAGCGGGCGGTGTCTCCTTCTTTTGGTTTTTTCTCCACTCTTCCCAATCCTTCTGCGTGAATTGAGAAAACGAGGGGTCATCAAACATTGAAAATTTCTTGTCGCTCATTTTTATTCTTTGATTAAGTCCATATAGTCGAGACAGTAATCCGACCAGACTGTGTCATCTGGATTAATGCGGATAAATAGAGGGAGACCCGTGGGTCTGGAATCGTTCATCGTGGCGATGTAAATCTCGCCGTCTTCGGTAGTACCGATGTGTCGGGCACCGTCAAACCCGTTGGCGCGTGCCTCATTCTCTGCTTTCCTGTTCTTGTCCATGATTCTCTTCTCTGAAGGTGTGAAGGGTTCCAAGTCTCACGATGCATCTCTTCCCGTTATAGTCGCTCTTCGCAAGATTGTAGTTGCCCCGTAATGAATCGTATTTTATCCCGAGTCTTGAGGGCGACCAGAAATTGAAAATCGCCCGTTGCGAACCAAAGTAAGTGTGCTCCCTCTCTTCAGGAGAAGGGTCTTTTAATTGTACATGATAAATTTTTCTTGCCATGATGTTTTGTTTTGCAAAGATACTGCGAAATGTTCATTCCGCAAATCTTTAGGTTAAAAATGTTTTTCGATGTCCGCTATTTCCGTTTCCAGACGGAGAACGTTGTCTTCATCCTCTGCTATGAGTTCATGGAGATGCTCCCGCTCTTCATCTGTGGCGGTCTGGAGCGCAGCCCTGTTCCACTCGATATAGCACAAAAGGAGTCGGATTTCCGCTCTCTTGTCCTCTATTTCTTTCCGTGGATTATACAAAGGCGCGAAAAATAGGTTTTGCCCGCCCGTAGAGGGTCGCTGTGCCGTTTTCTTTTGAGTGATGGATAACTCTCTATCGCTGTATGTTTTCATCTTGACATGAGATTATATCAAGAGGGCGGAATCTGGAATCCCGCCCTCTTTTGTCGATTCTGGTTCTTGTTACTCGATGTTCCACTCGTACATAGTCTTCGGGATTGCCACGAAGGTGCGCACCTTCGCATTGTCCTTTGTCTTGAGGAATCCAGAGACACCTCCCTTGTTATCCAGATAAGCGATGGTGTATCGCTTGGTCTCGTTGTTCATGCAGCAGATGACAAATGTGCCATCCTCTTCCTTGCGGGCGGCGCGGACGTTCATGCTTGTGACCTTGCAGAGGTTCTCCAGAGAATCAAGCGCGGGCGTTGTGGCGGGAGTTTTCTTGCTGTCTGGATTAGTACCCTTTGCTGTCTTCTTGATGGTCTCCACGGCGGGGCGAGAGGTCTGCTTGCCGTAGGTCTGGATGAATCTCTTCCCGTCACAGAACATAGTGAAGATTGGTGTCATCTCTTCCTGTCCTTTGATGGAGATTACAACGTAGTCGCCATCGTTGGTCATTGACTCAGCAACCATCCTGTCCTTTGCGGTCTTGATTGCGTTAGAAATACAGTTGAAGGAGAGTTCCTTCATTGATACGTTACTCTTTACGAACGATGTTACGTAAGTGAAATTCTTTGTCGTTTTCATATTGCTTTGTTTATTTATAGTTAATAAATGATTTGTTGTCTGGATAAGGGCGGGAGTTCCCGCCCGTGAGTTATTCTATCATGCTTGTCGGGCATACGAGCACGTCTCCGACTACGATGTCGTTGTATCGGTACATGGCGGTCGCCAGAGCATTGATTTCTTTTCCTTTGAGTTTCCCCTCTTCATCCATAACGATGTAGTTGCCGTCACGAGTGTGTCCGACCTCGATGTAACCGCCGACAGCGGTCTGGAGTTCCTTGAGGGAGAATGTCTTCCCGTTCTGCGGTGCAACCCTCTGGACCTTTCCGTTTTCCTTGATGATGACTGCGTGTGTCATGTCGCTTGTGGTTTTTGTTCGTTCTTGCTTGTACAGGTTCTCGATTCTCTTTGCGATTACTCTCCTGTTGCATTCATCGCAGCAGACACCCTCGCGCTTGATGGGGTCTGGATTGTTGCCTTCTCCGAAAAAAGTCTTTCCGCAGATGCAGCATGTTTGTTGTCTTTGTTCTCTCATTGCTTTGTGATTTTTAAAGTGCTTATTAGATTGAATTTGGTATCACAAAGGTAATACATCTGTGGTATACTTGCAATAGTAAGGGGAGATTTTTTAAGTCTCCCCTTGAAATTTTAACATTTACTTTGGTATTTACTCCTTGTCATAAAGTCTGGAAAGGAATGTCTGAAGACCGCTGTCTGGAATGTCACAGAGGGGTTTCGGGGTAAACTTCGTGTCTCTCTCAATCCTTAACGTGCCGAGTCCGAACTCGCTTGCATCGTAAGTGACTCCCGCCATCTCGTTGCTTGAGAAATACCCGTACTCGGTATCCGTAAAACCTACGATGATGCCAAAGAACGTGAAGTCATTACCCTCTGGATTTCCTTCGGTTATATACCAACAGAGGCGACCGATTCGGAAACGGGCGATGCAGAGCGCATCCTTGCCCTTGTTGTCTTGAGAGTAAAGAGGATAATCCTTCAGAGACTCCACGAGTTCTGGAGTAATCAATCGGTTTGGTGTGTTGTTTGTGTACATAGTGCTTGTTAGATTAAATTAATAAATACCTCCAGACAAACGGATGGCGAGTTCATCGATATCCCTCGCATTCGTGTACTGCATGAGTTCTTTCACTACGCTCTCACGTTGCACGCGGAGCAGTTGCTTGATGGTTTCTGGTCTACCGCCTCGGTAGAGTTCCAGAGAGTTCTTTGCTTGTGGTGTCATAATGTTTGTTTGTTAAGTTTATACCATTCGATGTCTGGATTATCCAGACCCCAAAAATTAATAAAAAAGTCTTTGTCGAGATGTCTCCCGTCTTCATCGCTTACCGTGTACGAGGGAGTGAGAATATGGTCGTTTCCCTTCTCTTTGATTGTTGCTGTCCACTTAATCATGTCAAAATCCGTTTTTTAAAGCCGTAGGGCGGAGTTTTTACCCCGCCCCGATAAGTTATTCATTTCTTGATGCCCATGCGTACCACGAGGTCGGCGGGGGCGGTATTTCTTGCCTCGTATAAATCCGTAAAGAAGTCATCTTCTCCGATTAGTCCGTTGGTCTTGAGATAACGGCGGACACAGTCGGTGCTCTGTCCGTAATTATTGCTGTAGCGCATCGGAGTTCCATATCCGTGGCGGAATCCCTTGTCGGTAATCTCTGGACAGGTCTCTAACCATCGGAATCCTTGACGGCGGAAAAATGAAGGATGCAGAAGGATGTAGGATACCTTGAGGGGATTGATAGGTTGGCGGTGGTCTTTCACTTTGAGAAAGAAAATACCCTTCTGGTCGCTTTTGCAGTACGAGTCGATGATGTAGAGTTCTACCCGGTAACCTTGTAACTCAAGCATGATGATTGTATCCAGAAGGTTGCGACCCGCCTTCACGAACTCATGTGCATCCATCCCGCCTTCTGCTCCGCCATCGTAGTAGATAGTGATTACCTTCGACTTGGTCTTCACGTTCCTTGTCGCTATCATCTGTTCTGGAATGCCGATGATGGCATTCGGAACGTGAGGTGCGAATCCTACGACTTGGTTAACAGGAACATTCTTGTATCGGTTCGCCTGTGCGGTAAACTTGGTGCCCTTCTCTTTTTTCAGTCCCTCCAGACCCTCTATGTATCCAGACTCCATGATGGAAACCGATTGTTCGTAGGATGACGTGAGGGTAAATGAAGAGTCGGACTTCTCGCTTGAAAGCGACCCAGAGCAGAAAACTGTATTCGGTTTTCTGCTGTTGATGGTCTTGAGGAATGACGTAATGCCGTCAAATCGCTCGATAATGTGTACTCCCTTTTTCATGACTATGCGTTGTTTGCTATGTGATTGAATGCGACAAAATACTTATTGGTGTTATCTCCCATGTTTTTGGATATCATCTTGACATCATCCCTGTCCATTCCCTTGACTACTGCGAGTTTCATTGCCTTCTCGATGTCGAAGTCGAGCAGATAGTCAACGAGTCTCTCGATGGCACGGTAAGAAACGATGTACTTCACATCGCTCTTCTTGATTGCTGCGCGGAGCGAGTGGATGAAGGCGACCATTTCGCTGTCATTGTGTGCGAGTGCTTTCTCCACGTTTGTATCGTAGGTAATCTCCACGGGAGTAAAGCGGTCCAGAGATGCTGCGTCAAGTTGGAAGCGACCCGTGTATTCGATGTCCGCTCCTGTGCCGAGGGTATTCCCCGCTGCTATCACATGGAAGTCCTTGTGTGCCTGTACCCGACCCAGATTCGGGAAATCGAAATACCCGTTGGCGAGTGCTGCGTTGAGGATTATCAGAACCTCTGGAATCGATGCATCGATTTCATCGAGCATGAAGAGTCCGCCCTTGGTAAATGCCTTGTAGAACTGTGTCTCATGATAGTTGCCGTTAGCATCGATGAAACCCGTCAACTTATACTCCTGTGTGACTGCGTTGCTGAAGTAGAATTCCAGACCAAGTGCCTCGGCGACTTGCTTGCAGATGACATTCTTTCCGCATCCCGCTGGTCCCGTAAGGAATGCTGCGTGTCCTCTGGAGATAATCTTGAGAACGGTGTCGAACTCCTTGTTCACGATACCCGTAATCTTTTTTGTCTCGGTCGGGGTCTTAATCTCCACCACTTGCGGTAGCATGCCGTAGGTCTTCTGGATAAACGCATCCAGAGCGGGTTTTGCGCTTTCCATGACTTGTCCGACAGCGATTTTGGCAACACTCTCTGCTATGAGAGCATCCAGAGTTGACTGCGGTGTAGTCAATGCGGGTGTGGGAGTAGGAGATGGAGTTACGGGTGCGGGAGTAGGGGATGGAGCACTCGGTGCTTTCCAGACCTTCGATGCCTCTTCGATAAGTTTCTTTGCGATGTTTCGGTGTTCCGTGCAAAGAGACTTCTGGTTTTTCTTTGCCTTCAGAGGGCGGAAGTCGTGCTTGGGGTCGTAAAGATTTCCAGACTTGAACACGATAGGAATAAACTCCGTTGCCTGTGGGTCGACTACGATAGACAAGTTCTTGTCGTAAGTCAGAATTGAAAAGTTGTTCATATTGCTTGTGATTTATGTGATTAATTAATATTGCTTGTGATTTCGAGTGCTTAATAAATTTTATTTTGGTAGTGCAAATGTACTACATGTATGGCATACTTGCAATAGTATTCGGTCTTTTCACTAAAATTTTCGTGACGGTTTAGGAATTTTTAACATTAGAAAGACGTGCTTAATAGATTTTTCAGACATAAAAATTTGCTATCTTCGTGGCGGAAATTTCTAAATCTCATAACATGAACAAGAAAATTTTGAGTTTGCTGCAAGACAAAACTAAAGACTTTGGATTGTCGGCAAAAGTCATTGAGGAACTTGCAGAGCAAGCGAGCAAGGACGTAAACGAGGAGTCATCCGATGAAGACCTCACAAAAGTTGTAGATTCTTTTGTCAGCATTGCAAAGATGATGCAAGGCGAAGTGACAAGGAAGATGCAGAAAAGAAAAACCGAGACTGACCGTGATGATGAAGGACAGGAGCGGAGGGAAGACAAGCATGATGATGAACCAGAATGGTTTGCTGCTTACCGCAAGGAGCAAGATGCCAAACTCGCCAAGTTGCAGAGTGAAAACGATGCGATGAAGGCGGAGAAGGCGAAAGCAGACCGAGGTGCGCTGATTGCGTCGACCGCCAAGAAACTTGGCATTCCAGAATCTCTCATGAAACGTTACCGAGTCGATGACGGAGTGGACGTAGAGAAGGATTTAATGGAGTACAAGCAAGACTTGGTAAACAACAAATTGTTGCCGAAGGATTCTGGAGGCGACAAGGCAAGTAGAGATGCCCAACTCAAATCGGATGCGGAGGCATGGGTAGACTCTTTGCCAGATATCAATTAAGTTTAACTCTTAAAAGTAGGAACAATGGCAATATCATTTGCACGCACCGCTTATTCTGGAAACCAGCAAGTGTTCTGGAGAGGGGAGTCGAAAGTTCTGCCGGGAGGATTCAAGCCAAAGCAGACTTTTTCGATAGGCACCATCCTTAAGCGAGGGTCTCTTGTGCAGGTTGATTTCAGCGACCTTTCCGCAGCCGTCATCAAGGTCGGCACGGTAATCACGGGCGGAACAACCACCAAACCTCGTGTGTCGAAGGATAATTACTTTGAGGTCGGAGACAGCGTCATCAAGAGCGGCGACACAACCGCAAAGACCATCTCCGCTATTGACCGCAGCAATGCGGAATACGATGTCATCACTCTGAATTCTGCTCTCACGGGTCTGACTGCGGGCGACTTTCTTGTAGAGGCGGACACCTCTGGAGAAACCCCAGCGCAGAAATACACCGCCAATGCGGTATTGACCGAGAGCAAGGAGATTCTTGCAAGCGACATCACTACTCTGGATTGTGCATACGGCGCAGTTGTTATCAAGGACTTGGTTCCATCATTCCCAGACTCATGGTTGACGGGCGGGATAGTGTTGGCGACCAACCCTAACATTGTATTCATCCGTCAGTAAAGAAGGAGGTAAAACATGGCACAATTAATCTATTCAAGTCTTTTTGGCGAACTCACACGCAACGTGCAAGCGAGAATCGATGCAGCATCTCTCAAGCACAAGCAGTTGTTCGACCAGAATATCTACGAAAAGTATCTGGATTGGGACACTCCTACGATTGGTCTCAATTTTGAGGAACTTATCGGCAAGTACAACATCACCGTTGCAGCGCCTACTATTGGCGATGACTCGAAAGAGGCGTTGCTCGACCCTTATGGTTTGGAGACTTTCGCAAGCAAAGTCCTCAAGCATGCCATCACACGCCCGATGACTGCGAGCGAATACCGCAAGGTAATGGCACTTCTCGACTCCAAGTCGATAACCGATGCGGAGATGAAAAAAGCACTCGTGGACGTAATGTGGGGCATGGTTACTGAACCTGTGAACTCTGTCAAGGGAAAAATCGACATGATTTTCCTCGGCGCATTGTCGAATTGCGGTGTCTTCACTTTCGATGCTAACAACAATCCAGAGGGCGGAGTCCGTGGCAATATCGATTTCAATATGCCAGCGGAGAACATCGCAACAGCGGACACCCAATGGACTGAGGCAAACATCGAGACTGTCGACTGTTTCGCAGACATTCAAGACCTTATCGATGCAGCAGAGGACAAGGGTGCTATCGATAAACTCCTTATCGCTCCATCACGTCTCTCGTACATGTTGCGCACAAAGAAGATGAAACAAGTAATCTTCGGAACCGACAAGCAGAACTCTCCGCTCACACTCACTCTTCTGAATGAATTCATGCAGTCTAACGGTCTGCCTGTATTTGAGAAGATTCGCCGTCAAATCAAGGTAAAGAACGGCAAGACTCTCACTACCGTGACCCCGTGGAATGCAAAGAACATTGTCGCTATCCCAGCGGGCAAACTTGGTATCATCAAGAATGCCTATGCAGACAGCGAACTCAAGCAAGAGAGCGGAGTGGCATACTCCAACTACGGACGTATCCGCGTATCTCAGTGGGGTGTCGGCGAGACTCAAGGCAGCAACGGAGTGGAGTTCGCAAAGGCGGAGTCTCGCTCGTTGCCGGTAATCACAGAGATTGAAGGTATCTATACCCTCAAAACAGAGGAGTAAACGGAGGTATCATGACAAATCTGGAGGCATGCAGAGCAAAATGCAAGTTAATCTGCAACACTTGCTATGTCGACAAGGATGTTCTGGAGGTCGCCCTTGTGGATTCTGGAATCGACCCTAACGGCTTTGCTGTAGAGAAGGACAAGGAACTCATGCGAACCGCCATCATCATCGTGAAGGGGTGGGTGGAGACATCTCGCAGCGAGGGCGGAATCTCTACATCTATCGACATGGCATCCGTGCGCAACAACATCTCATTCTGGTGCGGCGAATATGGACTCGATGCATCCGAGTTTTTGTCATCACTCTCTACTATCGAAAACGGGTCATATCTCTGGTAAGTATGAGGATAAACGGCACACTCCAATATCTACTCCAAGGCACCGACCAAGGTTTTAACGAAGACGGGGAACCCATCTCGGCGGAACCGAGGTGGTCATCCCCGATAGAGTGCTTTATTCGTACTAACAACCGTAGCACGAGGGGCACGTATTCCGAAGGAAGGTTCACAATCGCCTCGTATGAGGTTCTTTTGGAGCGGATGGGTAAACCCTTCTCCCCTCTCCACGTTCGCCTTATAAGGGCATGCAAGGACTTGGGAGAGTACGAGGTGCAAGATATCCAGAATGTGTCTCTTGACAGAATCAAGATAATAGTGTAAAATGCCCATCGTACTGAAGACTCCGAATGAGAAAATCAAGGCGGATTTTGCGGGCGGATACAACGCGAAAGTGCGCCAAGTTCTCATAAACACCCTCTTCTATGTGGGGGAGTCATGTATACGAGAGGCAAGAGACCACGGGAAGTACACCGACCGAACGGGCAACCTTCGCTCGTCTATCGGGTATTCAGTTGTCGAGGATGGAGTCACTTTGCGGGATTCCGCACCGCAGAGTTTCTCTGGACCAGAAGGCAGCGGGGCACAGGGAGCGGAAAACGGCAAGTCGTTTCTGGAGACCGTGAAATCATCGCACAACAAGGGTCTTGTCTTGATAGTCACAGCGGGAATGAACTATGCAGTATATGTAGAGGCAAGAGGTTACAATGTTCTCACGAGCGCGGAGTTGCTTGCAGACAAACTTGTTCCTCAACTTTTAAAGCAGATAGGATTCAAAGTAAAATGAGCGAATACATCAAGACTGAAACCGAGATTGAGAAGGATGTTTTCCGTGTCATCAAGGCAAGCGCTCTTCCTTCCGTTATAGGGGGAGAGGTCTACCGCAAGGGAATGAGACCTCTGGACTCGCAGAAAGAAGATGCTGTGGTGTCTTTCCTCTCTGGAATGGATGGGCAAGAGCAGAACGGGGTGGTTGTCCTTGATGTCTACGTGCCGAGAATCAAACACGGCACATACACCAACAAAGTGAGGAACATCCCCAGAATCGAGGCACTCGAAAGAGTCATCGTTGACTTGTTCGCCAATCTGGACAATACTGAATACCTATTTTCGGTCGATACGACACCGCAGTCTCTGGACATGGATGACACCCAGCAGACAATGATATACACCCGTATAAACTATAGACGTAAAATTTTTTAATCACTAAAACCAACTATCAGTTATGGCAAAAGTTATAATGGCATGGTCAAAGTGCAAGATAGAGATTGGGCAGACAGGGGAGCATGATGCTATGGCAGCCTCCCTTTCGAGTATCGGAGTCATTCTCAATCAGTCATCTTCCCTTTCAGCAGAAGAGGGAGATGCCTTGCAAGCGATAGCAACGGGCGGCGAGATTGTTGCTGAAGAGCGACAGGAAGGCACCCTCACTCTGGAGACTACCGTTATCGAACCTACGGATGAATTGCTGACGTTGCTCGGCATTGGTGCCGCAGACAGCACCAACTTCAAGGTAAAGACTCATATCGTTGACGGAGACTGGTCGGTCAAGGTAACTCCAAAGAACAGCGGAGCAAAGGGAATCGAGGCACCCAAGTGTTCAATCTCTTATGCGCCAGCATGGTCAGAGGAGAACGGAAACCAAGCAATCTTGACGTTCCATATCCAGAAGACCACCGATGTGCAGCCTGGTTCGGGCGGAGAAGATAACAACTACTGGTACAAGCGATTCACTACTGCATAATTGGCAACTGAAACGCAAGTCTAATGCGGGGAGTTCGGGTGTGAACGGCATCCCGACCTCCCCGTTTTATCTTTTATCAGATGGGCAAGACAACAGAACAGAAGGCATCGCAAGCAATCCTTCAGACCGAAAAAGAGGATATTGTTATCGGGGGAAAGACCTACAAGGTAGGGAAACCCTCGGTAGCGACCATCATCATGGCATCGGAGTATATTTCGCAACTCCCCGCCGTGGACAAGTCGGCACGGGGCGTGGAAATTGTCACAGAGGCACTCCGAGTGGCGAAAGACTCTCGTGTTATCGGTAAAATCGCTGCGGTCATGATTCTCGGCGCAAAGAGAGTGTCAGAACACAGGAAAATATCCCGAATGCCCGCCAAAAGAAGACCGTGGTGGGCATTTTGGCGGTCGGATGAAGAACTTATCGAGACGGAAGAAATCGATGCTCTGGCGGATGAAATCCTTCTTGAGTGTGATGCTACGGAGATAAACCGTATAGTATCTGGAAGACTGACCGAACTTGGAGTAGGAAGTTTTTTCGGTCTTACCACTTCGCTAACAACGGCAAATATACTAAAACCGACCGTAAACGGAGTGGGAGAAAAAACGACTCAATCTGGGCGATGATACTCGGGATGTGCAAGAACATGGGATGTACTCCAGACTATGTTCTGCACGAAATGACGTATGAGAATCTTTGCCTTTACGGGTATGCCACTCCAACCTACGACCCAGACTACGATGAAGAGAAGGAGTGGAACCCCGCTCTCGATGCTAACGACCCGTCTAACTTTGGCGGAGTCAAAGATGAAATCATTAAAAATCCTTTTTGAGTAGTAGATGAAAAATAATGACGGAAACATATCGTACGGTGTAGAACTCGACCTTTCGGGTCTTGAGAAACAGGCGCAAGAGACATCTCGTGTCTTTCAAGGTATAACCGACAAGGCGCAAGCAAGCGGAAAGAAGGTCGACAGCGCCTTCAGCGAGGCATCATCGGGAGCGACATCATCGATGAAAAAAATCGGGGCGGAGGCGGAACGGCAAGCGGAAACAATGAATGATGCTTTCTCTTCCGCAGCATCATCTATCGGCAAGGCGATGGCGGCGATGGGTATTGCAGCGACCCTTCAAGAATTCGGGGCAAAAGTGATGCAAGTGCGAGGGGAATTCCAGAAACTTGAAGTTGCCTTCGAGGTAATGCTCGGTTCTGCTGAAAAAGCGGATGCTCTCATGCAACAACTTACCCAGACCGCAGCGACAACACCGTTTGACCTTCAAGGAGTCGCCAACGGAGCAAAGCAATTACTCGCCTATGGAACCGCAGCAGAGGATGTGAATGACACCCTCGTACGTCTCGGCAATCTCGCAGCGGGTCTCTCGATACCTCTGGGCGACCTCGTGATGCTCTATGGAACAACGCAGACTCAAGGAAGACTCTTTACTCAAGACCTACGTCAGTTCATGGGTCGAGGAATCCCTCTTGCAAGGGAGTTGGCAAAACAATTCGGCGTGGCGGAGTCAGAGGTCGGGGAACTCGTTACGGCGGGAAAGGTAGGTTTCCCCGAAGTGGAGAAGGCGATTCGCGCGATGACCTCAGAAGGCGGTCAGTTCGCTGGTCTCATGGAGAAACAATCAAAGACTATCGCTGGTCAGATATCGAATATCGAGGACTCTATCGACACCATGTTCAACGAGATAGGCAAGAACTCCGAAGGTCTTATCTCTGGAGCACTCGGTGCCGTCAGCACTTTGATAGAGAACTACCAGAAGATTGGCGAGGCGATATTCTTTGCGTGCGAGGCATACGGGGTGTACAAGGGGATTCTCATTACTGTCGCTGCAATCCAGAAGGCGCAGAATGCACTTTTGGCGCAAGCGGTTCTGGAAAAGAACCTTGCTGCGGCGGCGGGAATAACCCTCTCTAATGCAGAGGCAATCGCAGCGGCGAAGACAAAGATGCTTGCCATAGCGCAGCAAGGTCTCGCAAAGGCACTCAAATCCGCTGCGACCGCAGCACTCGCAAATCCTTATGTTCTCGCCACCGCTGCGGTGGTCGGTCTCACTTATGCAATCTACAAACTCGTAACTGCAGAGTCAGTAGAAGAGAAGGGAGTGAGACGTGCGAACGATGAAATCGAGAGGCAGGAGAAGTTGATGGATGAACGTGAGCAGAAGATGAAGGAACTTATAGGCACCATTCAAGATGAATCTGCAAGTGTCATTCAGCAAGCACAGGCGTACGAGAAACTAAAGGCAATCGCTCCTTCGATTACGGATGCATACACTCAACAGCAGATAGCGGTGATGAGTGCTGCGGATGCACAGAATGCGATGAATGAGGTTCTGGATGCGGCAACACATGAGCAACTCAAGAAGAATGTGGAAGACACCACAAAGAAGATTAAGGAACTCGGAGAGGAGTTGTCTATGCTGTCAAAGCAAAATGTCTCAAGCAGCGCAGAGGCGATGGGTCGGTCAGCGCAAGTCAGCGAACTCTACGCGCGAATCGAGCAAGCGAAAATTGAACTTCGGGAGTACAAGGGTCAACTCTACGAGTTTGAGAAGGCGGCGAAGGCGGCGCAAGAGGCGAACCAGCCGCTTGAGATTCGTATCGAGAACGCACGTCAGACTTTGATACAGGCACGGGATGTCTTCAATCAAGTAGAGACGGAGATGATAGCGGAGCAAGAAAAAGTGCGTGACAACCCGTGGTACCAGATTCCCGTGCAACTTATCTTTGATTGGAACTCTGCAAAGCAAGCATTCAACGAGGCAAAGAGTGCATACGACCAGATTTCCGCCGTGGCGAATCAGTCTCATGCCGAGGCGCAGAAGGCGGCGATGGATAATTACAACAAGGCGGTCAAAGAAGAGATTAAGGCAAGAGGGAAATCGGAGACCGAGTGGCGGGAGGCGAAAAAGAATCTCGATGCTGCGAAGTCCGCCCTTCAAGCGGAGGACATCACTCTGAAGACCACGGGTAGCAGAACGAGAAGGATGAACCGCTCGGCATCGGATACCGCAAACCGTGCAGAGCAGATTCGCTCCATACAGGAGAAGATAAACGAGATGCTCAAGCAGCAGAAGGAAGACCAAGAGCAACAGGCGAGGGATATCCAGAACCAGATAGCACAAGCGGAAATCGAGGCACTTGAAGATGGTCTGGAAAAGACTTTGCGTGCCCGTGAGCATGCCAACAAGATGGAAATCGAGGCACTTGAAAAGCAGAGAGAGGACTACAAGAAAGCATACATCGCGCAAGAGAAGGAACTCTTCGATGCTCGTGAGGATTTGGCGAAGGCACAAGATAAGAAATACCAGAAAAAGACCTTTGACCCGTCTTCGGTTTCGGTCGACACGTCCGCTTATGACAGACTTATCGAGTTGGCACGAAGCAAGCAAGCGAAGACACGGGCGGACGCGGAACGTGACGCAATGAATGAATATCTGCGGGAATATGGCACATACCAAGAGAAGAGGAAGGCAATCAGCGAGTATTACTCACGGGAGATTCTCCGTGCGGAGACCGAGGGGCAAAAGAAGGCACTCGAGGAACAAAGCAAGCGGGCGTTGTCAGACCTTGACATGGAGGAACTCAAGCGCAGCATCGATTGGGAAGATGTCTTCAGCGATATGGCGAACCACTCCGTCAAGTATCTGGAGATGCTGCGCCAAAAACTGCAAGAGGCACTCAATGCGAAAGATATTACGGAAGAGAATGCGAAGATTCTATCAGAGAAGATAAACGAGATAACCGCACAGATAACGTCCAAAGGCAATATATGGGAGAATATTCTCCCTGGTCTTGGTCAACGCAAGGCGTTGGAAAAGATGCTGAAGACCGCACAGGAGCAAGGAGACACGGCAAAGGCGGGCAATATCAAGGACAAACTGTCAAACATGGGCGGTCTCTCTGACGTTTTCGGATTCATGTCGGGCGGACCTATGGCGGTGATGGAAGGAATCAACAAGAACGTTCAGTCGTTGAGCAGTCTTGTCGACACCATCGGAGTCGGAGACACGGAGTTTGGAGAGGCGGTTCATGAGTTTGCAGACGGAACGGGGGCATTCATGGGTGCGGTACAGAGTCTCGCCTCTGGAGATGTTTTCGGCGCGATTAACGGAGTCATCAAAGGATTTCAGTCATGGGGGTCGATGTTAGGCATCGGCAACGGGAGCAACGCAGCGGAGGTGGCGAAAATCACGGAAGAGAATACCCGTGCCAACGAGAGACTGACGGCATCCGTGGAAAAACTCAAGGACTCTATCGACAGGACTAACGGCATGACCGCCGTCAGCGACTACAAGAAGGCGATGGAGGCACAAGAGAAAATCGTGGAGAACCAGAGGGAGATTCTGGAGGCACAGATGGGGTATCATGCAGCGCATCACTCCAATGCGTACTATTGGCATCTCGACACCAGCGACATCGCAGACCTAAACAAGACTCTTGAGGAATATGCGAGAAGGAACGGAAAGAACCGCTCCGTGGTCAACGGGAAACTCGACAGCATACTCGCATTATCCCCAGAGGAACTTGATTATATCCGCACCAACTTGCCGAAGATATGGCAAAAGATGCTCGACCAAGGCAAGTACGACAAGTCTGAGTATTGGGATGCTTTTGCAGACCTTGCGGGAAAGGCACAGGAGATAACCGACCAAATCAACGAGAACTTGACGCAGATATCGTTCGCCTCTCTGCGTGATGATTTTGTGTCCACACTCATGGATATGGATGCAGACAGTTCTGATTTTGCCGACAAGTTCACGGAGTATATGACCAAGTCTCTTCTCAACATGTCGATAGGCGACATTCTGGACAGCGAGATTCGGGATTGGTACAACTCGTGGGCGACAAGACTGCAAGCGGGCAACCTCACGGAAGAGGAAATCGCAGAGTACAAGCGAGAGTGGGATGACATGGTTCGCCGTGGTATCGAGCAGAGAGATGCAATAGCATCGCTGACGGGGTATGACAAGAACTCCCGCTATCAGCAAGAGGCATCATCCAGAGGATGGCAAGCGATGGGTCAAGACACGGCGGAGGAACTCAACGGAAGATTTACCGCAATCCAGATTGAGACAGTCAAGATATCGGAACTTGTGCAACTGCAAGCACAAGATATAGCGAGAATGGCAAATACGGCATCAGAATCCTCTTCTGTGCTCATGGAAATGTCAAACCTTATATTCATATCAAACGGATATTTGGAGCGAATAGCGAAGAATTCCGCCTACTTGCCAGATATGGATGCAAAACTGCAACGCATAATCGAAAACACCAACTGATATGAAGGGAGAATTATTCATAAACGGACACGATGCATACGAGACGTGGGGGGTCATCATGGATGACTCTTCACTTTCCGCTTTAATGACACCAGCGGCGAACAAGGAGTATATCAGCGATGAGTCAAGACTTCAGCATGGTCGCCGAATGCTGACAAGCAACGTAAAGAAGGATGCGAGAGACCTGTCTCTCCGTCTGGAGATATGGGCGGACAACCGCACGGCATTTTATTCCAGATACTCCGCGTTCTGCTCGGTTCTCGACTCTGGAGTCTTGCATATCAAGACCAAATACCAGAGCGGGGTTGTCTACAAGTGTATCTATCAGTCGTGCCAGCAATACACGCAGTTTCGTGGCAAGGTAGGAAAATTTGCCTTGCGATTAATAGAACCCAACCCAACCGATAGAGCAGAGTCATGATTACAATATACCGCAAATCTGGAGCATCAGCAACTCCCGTGTACTCGACAGAGATAAACGAAGGGTCGAAATACAGGTACACGTTGATGAAGGAGCATTTCATTGTCTTGAGATTCTCCACAGCGACTCCCGTGTACTTTGAATTGGGGGATTATGCCGACACGGAATTCGGTCGCTTTGAATTGGTTGACTTGTACACTCCGCAATACAACCGCAATACGGGCGGATATGATTACGAACTCCGTCTTGACTCTTACTATTGGAAGATGAAAAACAAACTGTTCCGATTCAACTCTCAAGTGGCGGGGGCGGAACTGTCATGGTCTCTGACTGCATCGTTGTCGGTTCATGCATCGAGAATCATTGCCAACTTGCATGACATCGGAATCAAGTATTATGATGAAACCGACTACACGGTGGCGATAGACCCAGACTATGACACCGAGGCGAAACTTATCACTTATGACCAGAGGTCTATTCTGGATGCTATAACCGATATTGCGAATACTTTTGAGTGCGAGTGGTGGTTTGAAGACAACGTGATTCATTTCGGGAAGTGCGAGTTTGGTTCCGCCGTGTCGATGAGTGTGCTGACCAACGTCAAGGATATGACAAGTTCCGACAGCAGACAGGAGTTTGCCACGAGAATCTTTGCCTTTGGGTCTGATAGAAACCTACCGCACAATTACAGGGCGACATCTCCAGAGATGACTGTGAACGGAGTGGTCCAGAAGAGACTGATGTTGCCAGAGGATACCCCGTACTTGGATGCGGAGACCGTAACGAGAGAAGAGGGCGCTGTGGAAGGAGTTGTCATCTTCGATGATGTGTACCCCCGAACCCAATGCGTTGTGGGCACAGTGACCACCTACGAGGACTCTTATGAGGATGAAGAGACGGGGGAGACTGTCACAAAGACATACTATCGGGTAACCGACACCTCTGGTCTGGATTTCTCGACCGACTATATTCTTGAAGGGGAGACTCTTCACATACTCTTTCAGAGCGGATATCTCAACGGTATGGATTTTGAGTGTCAGTACAACGACAGCGAAAAGTACTATGAGATAGTGATGAACGAGGACTACGGGCGGGAACTTCCAGATGAAACCCTTCATCCTGTCACGGGAGACAAGTTCGTTCTCTATAATTGGGATTCCACAAAACTATCATCGCTGGGTCTCATTGATGCTGCGGAGCATGAGTTGCTCACAAAGGCGCAAGAGTATCTCGACAAGACAAAAATCGACCCCTCGGTATATGCCGTCACAGTCACTTCGGAATATTCTTATAATAACGGCACCCCTCTTCTCTATGAGATGGGACAGAAGGTGTCTCTTTATAATCCCGCGTTTTTCCAGACCGAGCGGGTGTCTCGCATTATCGGTCTGGAGTTCAATCTCGACATCCCGTATGACTCGCCCATGTACTCCGTAGGAGAGAGTGTGTCGGTATCCCGCATCGGGTCTATCGAGCAAGACCTTGCGGATATAACGTACAAGGGGGATATCTATATCCAGAACGGAACGGGGTCGGGAGTATACTTGATTAAGACCACCGACAAGGGAGTGCCCGCCACGGACAAGAATGTCTTGTCTGCAAAAAACTCATTCTTGAGACTCTTGCGCAAGGATATCGCCGATGCAGCGAAGGGGGTCATCACTTTCATGGAAGGAATCCTTCTCGGCGATGGGAGCAAAGGCATTACGGCGGACGGAGATGCAACCCTAAACAGCGCAACCCTAAACAGTCTGGAATCCACCAACTATAGCGGAACCGATATCATCTCTGACAAAGGTTTCAAGATGTGGGAAGACGACGAGGGTAAGAGCCATGTTATCACCGACTACTTTACGGCAAGAGTTAAGGCATTCTTTGCGTCGTTGGAGATACGCAAGATAGAACATTCGGCGGGCAACAGGATTGAGAGTCCTGCGGGCAACACCTTTGCATTGGTTAAGAAGTTCGATGCCGACAACAAGGAGATAGTTGACAAGTGGTATGCTCGAAGATACAAGTTTGCAGGAGTTAACCTTGCGCTGAAACTTGTGCATCTGACGGGTCAGTTCTTTGGTGTGTGGCAAGAAGACCCCGATGCAAAGGTAGCATATTACCGC
>ODAI014258020.1_pt1 | contig 48682 bp, 45 predicted proteins | sample 1539321 | NCBI WGS metagenome assembly ODAI01 (sample SAMN02144231, study PRJEB22623) | gut metagenome | biome: sheep rumen | host: Ovis aries | place: New Zealand
CATTTTTTCACATGCAATCGATTATCAGGCGGAGCCTTTCCCCCGCTAGGAACCACAGATGGACGGGGATTAACACGGATAAGGCACAGATAATATAATAAAAAATATCCGTGTCCCATCTGAGTCCATCCGTGTCTATCTGTGTCAAAACCACCCGGCCTGAGTCCATCCGTGTCCTATCAGAGTTCATCAGTGTTCATCTGAGTCAAAGCAACGACGGGGTGGGGAATTTTTCACTTCGACATATTGACGAAAAATGTCAGACTGGTTATGATAGAAATATCATTATATTACAGGAGACTTCAATGGCAGTAATTAAACCGATGGTTCGTTCAAACATTTGTATCAATGCCCATCCGATTGGATGCGCAAAGGACACGGTTCGTCAGATTGACTATGTGCTTTCTCAGAAAGCAAAACGCGGAATCAAGACACTCAAAGAGGGTGGAAATGGTCCCAAAACAGTGCTGGTTCTCGGCTGTTCAACCGGATACGGACTTGCAAGCCGCATTTCTGCTGCATTTGAATACGGTGCAGATACCATTGGTGTTTCCTTTGAAAAAGAAGCAACAGAGACAAAGGGCGGTACTCCCGGCTGGTACAACAACATGCAGTTTGAAAAATCTGCAAAGGCTGCCGGACTCAAGACAAGTACCTTTAACGCAGACGCATACAGCGATGAATGCCGCCAGACCGTTATCAACGAAGTAAAAAAATGGGGAACTAAATTCGACCTCATCATCTACTCACTGGCTTCTCCCGTCCGCACAGACCCCGACACAAAAGTTCTCTATAAATCAGTTTTAAAGCCGATTGGTGAAGTCTACAAGGGACCCTCTCTGGACATGATGACCGGCAAGATGACCGAACTGGAAGCTCAGCCTGCAAGCGAAGAAGAAATTGCCAACACCGTAAAGGTTATGGGCGGCGAAGACTGGGAACGCTGGATTAAACAGCTTGGAGATGCAGGCGTTCTGGCAGACGGTTGCCGCACTATCGCCTACTCATACATCGGCCCCAAACTGAGCCATGCAATCTACCGCGACGGAACCATTGGTGCCGCAAAGAAAGATCTGGAAGCCCGCGCAAAGACAATCGATGCCCAGCTCAAGAAAATCGGCGGAGCAGCCTATGTCAGCGTAAACAAGGGCCTCATTACCCGTTCATCAGCAGTTATTCCGATTGTTGTTCTCTATCTGGGATGTCTTTTTAAGGTTCAGAAGGCACAGGGAAAGCACGAAGGCTGTATCGAACAGATGGAACGCCTTTTTGCAGAACGCCTCTACACAGGTGCAAACAATTCTGCAGGCAAAGTGCCGGTTGATGAAGAAAATCGTATCCGCATTGATGACTGGGAACTCGACCCCGAAACTCAGAAAATCATCGACGAAAAAATGGCAAAACTTACACAGGACACAATTTACGACGTTGTTGACCTGGACGGTATCCGCCACGACTTCCTTGCAATCAATGGCTTTGATGTAGAAGGCGTTGATTACGAAAAAGATCTGGCCCGCATGGACGTCATCGAATAATCCATAGATTTTACTTTGACTATTTTTTGTACTGTCCGCCAGTGCTTATGTACCGGCGGACATTTTTTTTGCTTTTCAACAGCATGCAGAAAGGCTGTAACGGCTGTCCGCGGCTCGGTCACCCTCGGTGCGCTTTACGCACTCGCTCCGTGACCGCTCCCATCCGGGCTACTCGATTATTCCGATTTCTTTCAGCCAGGGAAGCGGGACCCCTGTGCCCGTGGTACAAACTACTCAATCATTCCGATTTCTTTCAGCCAGGGAAGCAGTTTTTCGTCATTCCAGTGCTGGCTTTTCATAATATCACTATTTTTTTTCATTCCAAAGCCATGGTCACCCTGTTCGTACTGAACAAAAAGATGGGGAATCTTTTTTGCGGTAAGGGCTGCATCTAAGCGCAGGGAATTTTCAAAAAGCACTACAGAATCATCCCGGCAGGCAAGCAGAAAAACAGGCGGCATGTCATCGGGAATCTGCAGTTCCATGGAAAAACGGTCTTTATCTTCCTGTGTCTGCTTTTTGTGCAGCAGGCTTTTGCGTGACCTCTTGTGGGCAATATCATCCTGCATGGAAACAACAGGGTAAATGGGCATGACAAAATTCGGGCGGACGCTCACTTCTTTGTGCAGACCCAGTTTTTCCAGTTCACTTGTATTACCAAAGGCTCCTGCCATGGTCACCAGATGACCGCCCGCACTGTAACCGATTGCCCCGATTTTTTCCGGGTCAATGTTATATTCTTCTGCATGTTCGCGGATATAGGCAATCGCCATCTGAATGTCTTCCAGCATGGCGGGATGGTGGTGGTGGTTGTAGGACACCCGGTAGCGGAGTGTAAAGGCACTCATTCCAATGGAATTGAACCAGTCCTGGGAATCAAATCCTTCGTGGGGCATACCCAGATGATGGTAGCTTCCTCCCGGACAGATAACTACGGCGGCCGTTTTCTTTCCGTCTGCCCGCTTTACGACAGAGGGGTAGAGAATAGTGTCCCGCACATTCACTTCCATTCCCGGCACATCTTCCCAGAGGAAAATGCGTTCCCGGGCAGAGAGGGGAAAAAGCCAGAGAATCATCATCAGGGCAAAGAAGTATTTTTTCATACAGTCAGACCGGTAAAAATCAGCAGATATAATTACACGCGTTTGAAAATCAAACTGGTGTTAATGCCGCCAAAGGCAAAGTTATTGTTCATCACGTAGTCTGTCTTGATTTCGCGGCCGTCTCCGGTGATGTAGTCCAGGGGGGCGCAGGCGGGGTCAACTTCCTTTAAGTTCAGGTTGGGCATAAACCAGCCTTCCCTCATCATCTCTATGGTGAGCCAGGACTCAATGGCACCGCAGGCTCCCAGGGTATGGCCAATGTAATTCTTTACGGTACTTACGGGAACCGCCCGCTTAAAGACATCATAGGTTGCGCCGGTTTCGGTAACATCGCCGGCGGTAGTGCCTGTGCCGTGTGTATTTATGTAGCCGATTTCACTTCCGTCCAGGCCGGCGTCGTCCAGGGCCAGCTGCAGGGCGCGGGCGATGGTGGGGCGGTTGGGGCTGGTGATGTGGGTGCCGTCTGTGGTGGTGCCAAAGCCGACTATTTCCGCATAGATTTTTGCACCGCGTTTTACAGCATGCTCATAGTCTTCTAGAATAAGTGTGCCTGCGCCTTCTCCCAGAACTAGTCCGTCGCGGTGGAGGTCGTATGCGCTGGGAGTAAGTTCCGGCGTATCATTTTTTGTTGAAGTAGAAAAAAGCGTGTCAAAGGTGGCCGTATCCATGGTGCAGAATTCTTCCGCTCCGCCTGCAATCATCATGTCCTGCAAGCCGGCACGGATTGTTTCGTAGGCATAGCCGATGGAAATTGAGCCAGAAGTACAGGCGGTGTTTGTGGTGATGATGCGGCCGGTCAGGTGGTAGTAGACTTCCAGATTGCAGGCGCAGGTCTGGGGCATTGCCTTGATGTAGGTGGTAGAGCCCACTTTGCTGGTGTCATTGGTGACGAGCATGGAATACATTTCCATAAGGGAGTCTACGCTTCCGATGGAAGAACCGTAGGCAATTCCTGTTCTGCCCTGAGTAATTTCTTCATTTCCCAGCATGCCGCTGTCTGCAAGGGCATTGTCTGTGGCTACCAGAGCCATCTGGGCTACGCGACCCATACCGCGGATTGATTTGCGGGGATATTTTTCACGGTCAATTTCAAAATCAACAGGAACGGCAAGGCGTGTATTCATCAGGGGATATTTTTCATCCCAATCTTTCATATAGCGGACAAAATTTTTCTTTGCCTTTAAGTTTTTCAGTGCGGTGGGCCAGTCATTACCCAGTGCGCTTACTGCGCCACAGCCGGTTACTACAACTCTCCGGCCTTTTTTTGTCGTATAGTCCATCTGCTTTTCTCCAAAATTAACATCATTATTATATTGGAAAAATGAATGTTTCACAATATAATGATTGGTATGACTATGACGCAAATGATTGAAACCTTAGTTGGCGGTAGCCTTTCCTCTGATGCAACGCAAACCTTTATGGCGGTTATTGGCATTTTGGCAGCAGGCATTGTGCTTCTTCTTGTGCTTTGTGTATACCTCTGGCATATCAAGGAAAGCCGTAATGAGCGCACCTTTACGCTGACTCGTGACGGACTTTCAGAACAGAGTGAAAAAATACATGCACAACTCATGCAGCTCAAGGCCACCAAAAATGAAACGAATACAACGCTTTTGCTTTTGGAAGAAATTGTCATGCGTATGCATAGTCAATGGGAAGAGGCTTTGACAGCCCGCGTAGAAAAATTTTTGGGCGATGTCCGCGTCATTCTTTCATCTCATGGAGAGGCCTTTAATCCATTTGAGCGGACGAGGGATGAGGATGCTGAAAGCGAAGAACATCTGCGTGATTTGATTTTTCAGGCGAACAGGGCAAAGCTTTCCTATACGCGGCGAAACGGAAAAAACATCGTAACGGTAACGGCTCATGCGGCAGGCAGCCGCTCGATGTACTACACCTTGGGCGCAATGGTGCTGGGGTTTTTGTTCGGCTTTTGCATGAAGGCTTTTCCCATGGAGGTCAGTACTTTTATTTCGGAGACAGTGCTTTCAACAATACAGACTTTGTTTATGAATGCGCTTTCCTTTATGCTGGCACCGGTGCTTTTCTTTTCGCTGGTGTCGGGATTTGCTTCGCTTACCAGTGGATCGGATTTGGGCAGAATCGGCGGCAAAGTCCTTGCCATGTATTTTGGCACGACGGTTTTTGCGATTCTGCTGGCTTTTGGACTGGGAAGCATATTCTTTGCAAATGCCTCGCCCATGCCTTTCCTAACGATGCCTATGGAAGATTTTCCAATGCATGAGGCATTTTCCATTCAGCAATTCATTCTTGATATCATTCCGCAAAATGTCGTCAATCCGATTACAGAAGGAAATATGCTTCAGATTATTCTTGTTGCGATATGTATCGGTGTTTCGTTGACGGCACTGGGAGAAAAAGTTTCTAGTATTCGGGCATTATTTATAGAAGCAAATGAACTCTTCCTAAAAATGATGAGCGCGGTTATCGTGTTCATGCCCTTTGTTGTCTTTTCATCCATGGCGGTGCTGACTTTTACCAGTGAATCAAAAAGCCTTCTGATGCTGCTTGTCTATCTGCTTGCGCTGACCATGGGCGGTCTGATTCTCTTCCTTACGTATGCACTGCTGATTCTTTTTTTCGGGCGGATTTCTCCCCTTGCCTATGTAAGAAAGGCGATGGTGTATCTGCTTACTCCTTTTATGCTTGCTAGCAGTAGCGGATGTATTCCCATGACCATTGACTTTTGTCGGAAAAAACTGGGGGTGTCAAATAAGATTACTTCCTTTGCCATTCCCTTGGGCGCAACGATAAATATGAATGGAGCGGCGCTGTCTTTGGTTCTGGCAATACTTTTGCTTGCAAAAATAACGGGAACGCCCTTAACGTCCGTGATGTATCTACGCATCGGTTTTTTAGCACTTTTGGCTTCCATAGGCGCGTCAGGAGTTCCCAATGCCGGTATCATCATACTTGCCATGATGCTTTCTGTAACGGGAATCCCTGTCGCTTCCATGGGCTATCTCTTGGGCATTTGGAATATTATGGACCGCATTGCTACCGCAATAAACGTGAACGGAGATATTTCTGCATCGGTGATTGTGGCACAGAGCGAAAAGGAACTGGACTTATCGCTCTACAAAGCATAGAAACCCCTGTTTCTGGCTGAGCGGCCTTCTTTTTGCCCTAGCATTGACCGCGGATTACCTTGATAGTATAGTAGGATGATAGACCTGACTTGAAAAACAGTATGAAACAATTTTCTGGAGGAATAGCATAATGAATGCCCATGTAGAATCTGACTGCATTGTAATTTTACTGGAAGGAAGGATTGATACCAACAATGCGGTCGAAGTTGAAAAAGAAATAGAGAGCATTGTTGCAAAAAACGCTGGTCTTACTCCCTTGTTTGACGCAAAAAATTTGCAGTACATTTCCAGTGCAGGCTTGCGCGTTTTGATGAAGGTTTCAAAAGGTGCAGGCAAAAAAGTCAAGGTGCAGAATACTTCAAAAGAAGTGTATGATATTTTTGAGACAACCGGCTTTACCAATATTCTGGACGTGTCAAAAGCCCTGCGCGAAATCAGCGTGAAAGGCTGCGAATTGATTGGTTCTGGCGGATACGGCAAGGTTTACCGCATTGACCCGGAAACCATTGCAAAAATCTATCTGCCTTCTGTTTCCCTAGACATGGTTCAGCATGAACGGGATGTGGCTCAGAAAGCATTTTTGCTGGGCGTTCCCACGGCCATTTCATATGATGTGGTAAAATGTGGCGACTGCTATGGCGTTGTCTTTGAGCTGCTCAATGCAAAAACCGTTGCTCAGGTGATGGATGCTGACCGCACGCGTGTGTCAGAGATGGGAAAGCGCAGCGCAGAACTGCTCAAAAACCTGCATGGAATTACTGTTGAGGGCGATGACTTTCCCAGCCGTAAGGGGGAATTCCTTGCATGGCAAAAGCAACTTGCCCCCTTTCTCAAGCCGGAAGAAGCCGATGAAATTCTTGCCTTTGCAAAGGGGCTTCCAGACAACAGAAATTTCCTGCATGGTGACTTTAACTCAAAGAACATCATGGTAAACGGAGATGACTTCCTGCTGATTGATATTGGCGATGCTACATACGGTCATCCGGTCTTTGATGTTGCGGGACTTATCCTTGCCTATATGTATTTGCCAAAATCCCAGATGCCAGAGGAAGAAAAATACCGTCTGATGGGCTTCCACCTTGAAGATGCCGCTCCCATGCTGAATGCGGAACTGGCCGCCTATTTCAATATTGACCCGTCTGACACTGCTGAAATCGGACGACGTATTCAGATGATTATGCCCTATGCGCAGATGCTGGCAAGTTATCACGGTACCCGGCGCGTCAATTTCAATCCGGAATACATGGAAAAGATGATGGTGCCCGGCATACGGGAACGGCTCTTGCCCTTGATTCGTACCGTACAGCCTTTGGAATGGTAAAAGCCATCTGCATGAGCCTTAGATGATGCTGCGGTTTTTTCCTGGCAAAAATCCCGATTGGACTTAACGCTAGATAAGTCCGCCGTTTACGGAGATAACCTGCCGGGTAATGTAACTTGCCCCTTCACTGAGCAGGAACACCGCAAGGGCGGCAACTTCTTCTGCCTTGCCGGCGCGTCCCATGGGAATAGTTGGCAAAATATGCTCCATGGGGGCATCTTTAATCATTTCAGTTTCGATGATTCCCGGTGCAATACAGTTCACCGTGATTTTGCGGCTGGCAAGTTCTACGGCTAGGGCTTTTGTCGCGCCGATGATTCCCGCCTTGGAAGCACTGTAGTTTACCTGTCCGCGGTTTCCCATCACACCTGAAACGCTGGAAATGGTGATGATTCTGCCCTGCTTTTTGCGGCAGAGGGGCATGACCAGCGGCTTGAGCACATTGTAAAAGCCGTCCAGATTTGTGTGGATTACGCTGTCCCAGTTTTCGTCGCTGAGGGCGGGAAATGCGTTGTCCGCGCAGATGCCCGCATTGCATACGATTCCCCAGAAGGCACCGTTTTCTTCGCTCCATGCTTCCAGTTTTGCGGCACAGTCAGCGCGGTCGCTAATGTTAAACTGTATGGCGCTTGCCTTTCCGCCCGCCCCGGCAATTTCTGCCAGCAGTGCGTCAATTTTTTCTTTTCCGTGGTTGTAGTGGGCCACAACTTCGTATCCCGCCTGAGAAGCCGCCAGAGCAATCGCCCGGCCAATGCCACCAGACGCTCCCGTAACGAGCACTTTCTTTCCTTCGTTTTCTCTTGTCATCTTTTTCTCCCTTGCATCAGCAATAAACTGAAATTATTCCAAATCCTTCCTGCTACAGGCTCTTTACTTCCAGCACAGTGAGTTTACCGCCGCCTGCGGGATTTCCGTCTACGGTGAGGCTGGCTTCAAAGGTGTAGACATTGTCTACTTCACCAGTGCGCCGGGCTGTGATGGTTACGGTCTGTCCTTTCTTGATTACAGGCAGGCTGAATTTGATGGCAGACACGCTGAGGATAAAGCCCATGTTTACGGGCAGATTTTTTTCCCTTATGATGATGCCGGTCAGGGCAGAAATGGTCTGGGCCATCAGTTCAAAGCAGACATAGTTGGGAATGCCGTCTATGCTCTTGTCGTAGAAAAGACAGGTGTCGCGTACTATTGTTTCTGAAGTGACATTCCATTCATTGATGTCGCAGGCGGTAATGCGCTCTATTAAAAACATCTTGCCCTTGTGGGGAAGCAGATGTATCAATTCGTCTTTTTCAATGGGCAACTTTATCATGTTCATACCTTCTTGTTGTAAGCCTCTGCGGCAGTTTTTTCGATAATCAGGCTGGCATTGCAGCCGCCAAAGGCAAAAGAATTGCTCATACAGCGGCGGATTTCTCCTTGGGGCTGGGCATCTGCTACAAAATTGAGGCGGGGGATTTCATCGTCAAAGAGTCCGTCCCACAGGTGCAGGGGAAGTTTTTGCTCCTGAATGGCACAGAAGCAGGCGGCAAGTTCAAGGGCACCCGCCGCTCCCAGGGTATGGCCTGTCATGGGCTTGGTGGAACTTGCGGGAATGGCTCTGCCGCCAAAGACTCTGTCTACGGCTTTTGCTTCCATGCTGTCGTTCAGGCGGGTTCCTGTTCCGTGCAGGTTGATGTAGTCAATGTCGTCTGCGGAAAGTCCCGCATTGTCTAAGGCTGCCTGCATGGCCCGGGCTGCTCCGCTTCCGTCTGCAAGAGGGGCTGTCATGTGGCTTGCGTCAGAACTTTCTCCCGCGCCAGAGAGTACAAGGCCTGCACCGTCCAAATCATCCCTGCTCAGTACAAAAAATGCCGCACCTTCACCCAGGGTGATTCCTGCACGCTTTTTGCTGAAGGGATTTGTTTTTTCCGGGCTGATGGCTTCCAGACTGTTAAAGCCCAAAAGGGTTGTGGCAGAAGCGACATCTGCGCCGCCTGCGATGACTGCATCACAGATACCGGACAGAATTAAGTCTCTTGCCCGGATGATTGCCGTTGCGCTTGAAGAACAGGCGGTTGCAAGAGAGAGTGCGGGGCCTTTTGTGCCGAGTTTGCGCGCCGCATAGGTGACGGGATAGTCTGCTCCCTGGGCGGTAAGGGTGTAATCTGCGGGAAAGGCTCCCTCTGTCCACAAGGCCTTGTGACCTTCAAAAGAATTTTCGCCTCCGTTGTCGCACTGACCCAGACAGATGCCAACTTTTTCCGCTCCGTAGCGGCTGAGTGCTTTTTCTACTGTGCCGCCAGAAATCAGCTGATTCAGAACATTGTCAAGAATCTGCAGGAAGCGGGAATCGTATATGTCGCCGGTTGCTTGTAAAAGGCCGTCTGCAATCTGTCCCGCCCAGAAAAACTGTGGATTTCCGTCGGCATCTTTTCCGCACTGAAGGCGCTGGAGTCCTTTCTGGCTTCCGCGGATAAGGCTTTCAAAGAATTCGCCGGCATTTGCTCCCGCGCCACAGATAAGGGCAGGCTGTGAAAGATAAATTTTCATCAGAAACTTCCCTGCAAGGTGTAGCTGTAGCCGCGCAAAAAGTTGGACAAAAGAATAAGGCCACTGGATTTTTCTATGCGGACAATTTCCTGGTCACCGTCAAAAATACTGCGGCTTTCCATGGAAGTGCCGTCCGGATTTTCTTCCTGGGAAAAGACAAAAGTCAGTCCCGCTTCTTCCAGTGTTTTTTTTATGTCAACTGTACGATAGAGACAGAACTGTATGTCTGCCACAATGTATTCTGCTTTTATGGACTTGGGAAAAAGATCTGAATTGAAGACAACCAGATTGTTGTTGTAGTTCAGTTCGCCCATGGTGGTACCAAAATTATTCAGAATGGTGACTGTCAGTTTTTCGCTGTCTGCAATGAGGAGACAGTCAGATTCAAAATCCTTTTGACCAAAATGTGCTTTAAAATGCTGGACAGCATCGATGTTTTTTTCTACCGCCCTGGTGGGAAGAAGGGTAATGGATTTTTTGTCCGTGATGTATACGGGATTTAATGAGGAGCCTGACAGAGAAGCATCTGCGGAAATAACTTTTGTGGAGCCGCAGGAAAGAAGGAGGACAGTCAGCAGGCTGAGCAAAAAAATCAGTTTCTTCATAGGCACACTGTAGCACAGATTTTCAGATTATGCTATAAAATAACCTATGCACAGGAAAAAAATAATACTTGCTGTCCTTCTGTCACTTTCCATTTTACCGCTTGCGGCTCAGCCTTTTTCACTGAACGTAACAAGGGAAGCGGTGATTGGCGGCACTCTTCTTACGGGAGAAATCTTTCATAACATATACGAGCGCACTGCCAGCAAGGAAAAATGGGACGGCAGGGTGTATGACAAAGACGATGTAAATGCCTTTGACCGCACTTTTATGCATCCTTACAATAAGCCGCTGCACACTGCGGGCAATGTGATGATGGCTCTTATTCCCGCCGGAGTTTTTGCAGTAAACGCAATCGCCATATATAAGGAATACGAACTGACAGATTTGCTTACTGAAACAGTTATGGCGGCGGAAACTTTTCTGATGGCTCATACAGTACCCCATACCCTCAAGCCTCTGGTTTCCCGTGTAAGGCCCTACAATTATTATGATGCCGCAGACAATCCGGAAAAAAGCGACTGGAACCATTCTTTTTTCAGCGGGCACACAAGCATGGCCTTTGCCGCCGCAACATTCGGAAGCTATACCTTCTGCAAATGGTTTCCGGAGTCAAAAATGAAGGTTCCCTTTATTGCCATTTCATACAGTCTTGCCACTCTTACAGGCATATCGAGAGTCTATGCGGGCTGCCACTTTGCAACCGATGTACTGATGGGAGCGGCTGTAGGAACGGCAATCGGATTTTTTGTTCCCTGGCTGCACAGGGTGAGCACAAAGGAAACTCAGATTGCCCTGGTGCCGTGCGGCGTAATGGTAAAGAAAATCCTCTAGCAAAATACAGTAAGTTTTTATAGGAGATAAAAAATATGAAACTCTGGAATACAATTTTAACCCTTGGCTTTGTGATTCTTTTTTTCTTTGTGCTGGTGCTGGGAGCCCGCGTGGTGAACATGCAGCCGGATAACAGTCTGGGAGATGACGCCATGCACATGCAGGAAGTCTACCGTCTTTACATCGGCCTGAACAATGTGAACAGCAATAACGAAGTGATAGCCATAAATGATGCCCGCACACTGATTGACGGCATCTGTCTGAAACACGGCTGTGGTTTTACTTCTTTTGTTGCCCGTGGCGGCTGGATAGACAACGACAAAAATGTCATTCAGGAGCGTACCCTGGAGTACATGATTTCCTATGCTTCTGAAGAGAAGATTACTGCCATTTTAAATGAAGTGATGGATGCCCTGGGACAGACAGCCGTTCTGGTAGAAAGACAGTTGTCTCTGCAGACTTTCTACTACAACAAACATGAGATAAAGTATCCGGGAAAATAGGCGGAAGAAAAAGAGTTTGAAAGAGGAAAAGAAACCTTTCAGGGTGTCGTTTCCTCTTTTCTGAAAAAAGACAGTAAAATGCAGTAAAAATCAGACAATTTACAGCACTTTTTGTCCGGTTTTTACTCATTTTATGAAAAAAGTGATGAAGTTTTTCCGAATTACGGCTTAAAAAGGTCAAAAAGATAGAAAAATAAAGCGAAAAAGAGCAAAAAATCTGGAAATTCAGTCATAATTTCTGCAAAAAAGCCTGAAAATTCAATAGAAATCAAAAAAAAGTGTGTTTTCCCCTGAATTCGCATAAATTTCATGGCATTTTCATTGACACAAGCCCACCTATGCAGTATATCTAATTCAAGAGTCAACTTTTCTGCTCGACCGCTAATACGGTATTTATTCGGAGGCAATATGTCAGAATCAATTCCTGAACTGTTTGGAAGCAATGTTTTTAATGACAGTGTAATGCGTCAGCGTCTTCCCAAAGAAACCTACAAGTCGCTCAAAAAGACAATGCGCGACGGAACACCCCTTGAACTGGGAGTGGCAAATGTAATTGCAAATGCAATGAAAGACTGGGCAATCGAAAAGGGCTGTACCCATTACACTCACTGGTTCCAGCCGCTTACCGGTGTTACGGCAGAAAAACATGAGTCTTTTATCAACCCGACCAGCGATGGCGGCGTTATCATGGAGTTCAGCGGAAAAGAGCTGATTAAGGATGAACCCGATGCTTCTTCATTTCCGTCTGGCGGTCTGCGTGCTACCTTTGAGGCCCGCGGCTACACGGCATGGGATCCTACTTCATACGCATTCGTAAAGGAAGGTACGCTTTGTATTCCGACAGCCTTCTGTTCATATACAGGTGAGGCTCTGGACAAAAAGATTCCCCTTCTGCGCTCAATGGAAGCAATCAACAAACAGGCTCTGCGCATCCTGCGTCTTTTTGGAAACACATCTGCCAAGCGCGTTACCACCAGTGTCGGTGCGGAACAGGAATACTTTCTGGTGGACAAGGACCTGTACAATCAGCGCAAGGATTTGATTTTCTGCAAGCGCACTCTTTTTGGTGTCCTTCCCCCAAAAGGTCAGGAAATGGACGACCACTACTACGGTACCCTTACACCCCGTGTTGTAGAATACATGCATGATCTGGACAAGGAATTGTGGAGATTTGGTATTCTGAGCAAGACTAAGCACAACGAAGTCGCTCCCGGCCAGCACGAAATGGCACCAATCTTTACTTCTTCCAATCTCGCTACGGACCAGAACCAGCTGACTATGGAAATCATGAAAAAGGTTGCCCTGAAGCACGGTCTTTACTGCCTGCTTTCTGAAAAGCCTTTTGACGGCGTAAACGGAAGCGGCAAGCACAACAACTGGTCAATGAGTACAGACGAGGGTGCAAATCTTCTGGATCCGGGTGACACACCCCGTGAAAATGCACAGTTCCTTTTGATTCTGGCTGCGGTCATCAAGGGTGTGGACGAATATCAGGATCTGCTCCGTGCAAGCGTAGCTTCTGCAGGTAACGATCATCGTCTGGGTGCAAATGAAGCACCGCCGGCAATTATTTCAATCTTCCTGGGTGAAGAACTGCAGGCTGTCCTTGATTCAATCGAAAAGGGCATTCCCTATGGCGGCAGAGTAAAGCAGCAGATGGAAGTTGGCGTTACAGTCCTTCCCAAAATTCCAAAGGATACAACTGACCGCAACAGAACTTCTCCTTTTGCCTTTACCGGAAACAAATTTGAGTTCCGTTCTGTAGGTTCAGCACTTTCCATTTCAGGTCCCAATGTTGTCCTGAACACTGTAGTTGCTAAGGAACTTGATGATTTTGCAACGGAACTGGAAGGTTCAAAAGACTTTAATACGGCACTTGCAGACTTAATCAAGCGTACGATTACCGAGCACAAGCGCATCATCTTTAACGGAAACGGTTACGATGAAAAATGGGTTCAGGAAGCGGAAGCCCGCGGACTTTTGAATCTGCGCACCCTGCCGGATGCCATGGAACACTATCTGGACAAGAAAAATATTGACCTCTACACCAAGTACGGCGTCTATACAAAAGCCGAGATGAAGAGTCACCATGCAGTTAAGCTGGACAAGTATTCAAAGATTCTGAACATCGAAGTGAATACCATGCTGGACATGATTTACAAAGATTTGCTTCCGGCAGCCTACAGCTTTATGAATGATGCGTCAGAAACCGTGCTCAAGGTAAAGCAGGTGGCTAAGGGAGCAAAGTGCGCGGCCGGAGTAGCCCTGGTCAAGGAAATGTCTGAACTTTCAGACAGTCTGGTGGCTGAGGCTGAAAAACTTGCAAAGCTGCACGAAAAGGCTGTAAAAATCAGCGATGAGGCAAAACAGGCCCGCTTCTACGCGGATGAAATTTTACCGCAGATGGCAGCGGCCCGCGCAGTTGCAGACAAGATGGAACCCCTTCTTGGCGAAAAATACAAGCCTTACCCCAATTACGCTGACCTGCTTTTCAGAGTGTAAGTCCTGTCAGTTCAAGGCTTAGTTAGCCTGTAAAGGCAAACTAAGCTTCGAACTGGTCTACCTGCCGTCCGATTTCCGTGATGGACTGTTCCATAATAGATGAAATCTCGCTGAGTGCAGAACCGGTTTCGCTAATCTGTTTTGCACTGGCACTCATTTCGTTCATGCCGTTTTTCATGGCACTTGTTTCGTTCTGCAGTTCACCAACCTGTTCCATAATGGTGCGTCCGGCCGTCGTCATTGACTGGGATGCTTTCTGAACCTGCTGAGAGCTGTCGTTCAAAGTGCGCAGGGCATCAGTAATCTGGGTTGAACCTTCCTGCTGTTCTGTCATGGCGGCCTTTATCTGCTGAACCAGCATGTCAGTTTCCTTGATTTCATTTGCAAGATGGGCATAGCCCTGAACACCGCGCTGAGTGGCTTCGACAACCGTGCCGATTGTGCTCTGGATTCTTCCCAGCTGGTCGCCGATTGTTTTTGACTGTGTTGTAGAAGTTTCTGAAAGTTTACGGATTTCATCAGCAACAACGGCAAAGCCTTTTCCTGCTTCGCCTGCATGTGCTGCTTCGATTGCCGCATTCATGGCAAGAAGGTTTGTCTGGCTTGCAATGTTTGCGATGACAGTATTTGCCTCACTCAGAAGTTTTGACTGAGTTTCAATCTCGCCGATTTTTTCCTGCAGTTCACTCTGGGTCTTTGCGCCGTTTTCCGCATCGCTGGCAAGGAGACCGAAAGAAGATGCCATTTTATCGATAGATTGGTTTACTTCGCCGATGTTTGCAATCATTCCCTCAACGGCATCAGAAGCACCGTGAACTGCCTGAGACTGAGATTCGACAAAACCTACCAGAGAGCGGATGTCATTGAGAACTGCATTCATCGTGCCGGAGGTCTGTTCAACGCAGCCGTTTTGTTTGGTCAGGTTGTCGCTCATGCTGCTGATGCTTGAAAGAGCCTGTGTGATTGCGTTCTGTGTGTCTTTGGTTCCGTCATTGAGGGCTTCGCCAGCCTTTGCCAGGGAAACTTTTGACTGCTTCATGCTTTCAACAATTCCCTGCAGTCTTTCAGAGAATGTGTTGAAGCCCTTTGCCAGAAGGGATGCTTCTTTTGTGAAAAAGTCAGGATATTTTTTGGAAAAGTCGCCCCGGGCAATTGCGTCACAGCCGTTTGCGATGATTTTGAAGCAGTTTGAAACGCGGTTTGAAAGAACAACGTCAACGGCAACCATCACGAGGATGATAAGGACAAGTGCTATCAAAACATAGAAGACCAGCCTTATGTACCCGCCGGAGAAATCGGAAACCGGACCGTCAGCAACGATATACCATTCTGTGCCCTTAATCTGATGAATTCCGTAGAAAGAATTCTTTTCAATAAAGGATTTTGCATTTCCGTCAAGATAAGAATTTTTTGAGTATTTTTTGAATGAAACTTCGTCAAAATAGTTTTTGCTCATAATGGCAGAAGAGTCATTGTTGGTCAGGTAGAGCCCTTCTTTTGTGATGATGTTGATTTTGCTGTGCTCTGAAAGACTGATTTTTTTAACTGCCTCAGAAAGAGCGTCAAGAACGATGTCAAAGGCAGAAACACCGATGAGATTTCCGTTTGAGTCCAGTACATTGTAGCTTATCGTAACGATGATTTTTCCTGTGTTTACATCGTTGAAGGGTTCTGTGTAGCAGATTTTATTACGGTTTGAAACGGCATTTTTGTGCCAGAGACGGGACTGCATGTCAAAGTCATTCGGTGCTTCCCAGCCGGAATGAGAAATCAGCGTACCGCCTTCCCAAATTTGTTCAGCCGTTGCATAGTAGAGAAGGGTTTCAGGGGGAAGATCTTTACCCATGTTCTGAATTACAGCCTTCATTAAATCGCGGTCGCCGTTAAGAACTGGAATCACGTTTGAGAGATTCAGTACCATGTCGTTGTACTCACCCAGAATTCCTGAGATCTCTTCGTCCAGAGTTTCCATGGTCTGATTGACGGAATTGACGGTAGACTTGTTGAGAATGGTTCTAAAAACAAAAATATAAGAAAGGCTTAAAAAGAGTGCAACAATCAGCATGGAACCGATGGTTCCGACTAAAAGTTCGCTCTGCAGTGACATGTATTTTTTGTTTTTCATACTTTTTCCTCCACGGATGTTTATTATTTTCTATTATATTATTTTTATCAGATTTCCGGCTTCTTCCGTAAAACCTGATTTTTTCAGATATTTTTTGTGGCCTTCGGTAAAATTGACGGCAACGAGTTTTTTTACTTTTTCATTGGCAAGCCAGTTGAGCAGATATTTTTCTACGGAACTGTCACGATAGGACGGAATGGTGTAGGCAATGTGCAGGTTCAGCACGCCGTCTTCCCCGGTCTTTGCAAGGAAAAGGCCTACGGGATTTGTGTCGTGGCAGATAAGGCAGGTGTAATCATAGACAAGATTTTTATTGATGACGGGATAGAACTGCTTCATGTCCCGCTCATGGGCATCAAGAAAAAAGCGCACGAATGAATCAGACGGCGGCAGCTTGACGATAGAATATTTTCGCACATTCTTAAAGAGGCGGAAAAGATTGTAGAGATTGATGACGATAAGGCAGGCGTTAGTTATCGCTGTAGGAATGGAATTGATGAGAAGCGCATAGATAACAAAGATAATACATCCGCAGGTGTTGATGATGCGCAGTTTTACTACGGACGTCATCAGCATGGAGATGATAACCAGAAGAGAACAGAGATAACCGATCAATTCAACATACATACTAAAATTATAACAGAAGATTGCGGAAAAAGCCAAAATCATCTAAAATAAAATTATGAAAAAAAGGTGGAATTTCTTTCAGCTTATTGGATTCCTGATTTTTTGCGGCGGATTTTTCTCCTGTGCTTCCATAAAACCTGTAGCAGACAGTCCCCGCTTTGCAGCACTGACGATGGAAGAAGATGACGCCCTTACTGAAGAAAATGAAAAAAGACCACCAAACGAACTTGAATCTCCCTGGCAGCTGGACATTACTTTTCCTGACTGGGCTGTCTACCACATCCTTTCGGTAGATACGCTTGTCAGCTTTCAGATGTATCACGGGCAGGGCTCTGTCTTTCTTACGCCCAGTGTAGACTGCAGTGGCATTAAACTCTATGTAAACGGAAAAAAGATTTCCCTGCCAAAGATGACAGGCGGTCAAATCTACGAAGTGGATATTTCTTCCCGCACTCAGGACGGAATCAATACCCTGCAGGTGTCCGGCCTCAGTGCAGATGATGAGAAAAGTCAGCTGCGCGTCTGTATTCCCTATCCCACAGTGATGAAGGGCAGCCTTTCAGATTCAGGTATTCCAAAAGATGCCATGCGCCTGATTGACAAGCTGATTTCCGCTGATGTGGAAAACGGTTTTTCCAGTGCCCAACTTGCCGTGGTAAAAGACGGCCGGCTTGTCTATGAAAAATCCTGGGGCAATGTACAGACTTACGACGGCGAGGGAAAAAATGTCAGTGCAAAAGCCGTTACATCAGACACCATGTACGATATTGCCTCCGTTACAAAAATGTTCAGCGTTGCCTATGCCATGCAGTATCTGGTGGCTCAGGGAAAAGTTACACTGGAAACAAAAATCACGGATATTCTTGGTGATGAATTTGTAAATGATACGATAGAAATTGACTTTAAGAATCACGATGAGGAGCCGCTCAAAAAAATAAAGGAGTGGAAGTCTATGCTCACTGTGAGGGATGTGCTGAGTCACAGGGCTGGCGAACATCCCGGTCCCCTCTATTTCAACGATAATTATGATGCAGGCTCAGGAAGGGCAGGCGGAAAAAATCTTCTCTATGCGGGCTGGGACGGCAGTGAGAAAACCAGACAGAATACTTTGCGCCAGCTTTGCCGTACGCCTCTTACCTATGAGCCGCGCACAGACCTGGTCTACAGCGATGTTGATTACATGATCATGTGCTTTGTTATCGAAAAAATTACCGGAAAGCGGCTTGATGAATTTTTGCAGGAAACATTCTGGGAACCCCTGGGCTTAAAGCGCATCTGTTACAATCCTCTGCAGCACGGTTTTTCCAAAGAAGACTGCGCTGCCACCGAAGTAACAGGCAACAAGGGCTATGAATTTACAGGCCGCCGCGACTATGTGCTCCAGGGCGAAGTGCATGACAGCAATGCCTATTACTGCATGGGTGGTGTTTCCGGCCACGCAGGAATTTTTGCAAGTGCAAAAGATCTGGCTGTCCTTTCTTCGCTAATGCTTACCGGCGGTTATGGAGATCAGCGCTTCTTTTCCCGGGGGGTACTGGATGCCTTTACCGGCGCTCAGACAAATCTTTCTTCTGATTACGGCATCGGCTGGTGGCGGCAGAGCAATTTTGGAACTGTGCGTCACTTTGGCAGCGTTTGTCCTCCTTCTGCTTTTGGTCATCAGGGATTTACAGGTACCCTGGCCTTTATAGATCCGGAAAAAAATCTGGTTATAGTCTTTTTGACCAACAAACGCCATGTTCCCCATGTGGAAGGCGGAAAAATCCGGGGCAGCTATGCGGGAAACTATTATATCTGCGGTTCAGTGAGTTTTGTTCCCCAGATTATTGAACTGGGACTGACAATCAATCCTTCCCGTTCAGCCTGGAAGGCCCTTGCATCTGACATGGTGGAAGACATGCGGCGCAATCTGCCGGAAAATAAGAATTATGCTCCCGATGATCCCCGGGTCCGCGGCTACAATGCTGTGTTACAGGCAAAGAAAAAATTCTAGTTTTTCCTGCAGATGCCGGATTGTATTTGCAAGGCTTTTGATTTGGCGGGTTGATTTGGTTGACAAAGTTCGGCTCTAAGTTATATAATTTATAAAGTTATATGCATTAAACGACAGGAGTAGATATATGACTATTACGAAAAAGCAGAATGGCTCAGCACTTACTGTTTGTGTTGAAGGTCGTTTGGATACTGTTACAGCTCCCGACTTGGAAAAAGAAATTGCTGCTGTTGCAGACAGTGTAAATGAATTGACGGTTGATTTTGCTAAACTTGACTATATTTCTTCAGCAGGTTTGCGCGTATTGCTTTCAACTCACAAAAATTTCGCAAAGAAAGGCGGTATGACTATTACAAATGTAAATGAAACTGTAATGGACATCTTTGATGTTACAGGTTTCAAGGACATCCTGACTATCAAATAGTTTTGCCCTCTGGCAATACAAAAAAACGGTCGAAGTGAAGTTCACATCGACCGTTTTTCTTTTTTAAACTGACCTTCTGGTCAGCAGCATTTAGTTGGATTCCGCAGCGCCGGGAAGACCGATGTCCTTGCGGTACTGCATGCCGGTAAAGCTGACTGCCTTGAGTGCGGTGTAGGCTTTGTTCCAGGCGTCGTCAAAAGTGTCGCCGTGGGCACTGCAGGCAAGCACGCGTCCGCCACTGGTGACCAGGCTTCCGGAATTGTTACGGCGATCCACAACTGCACCGGCGATGAAGATTTTGGCACCAGTTGCAATAAGGGCGCTGTCGTTAATCGTGATTTCCATGCCTTTTTTATATGAGCCGGGGTATCCGCCACTGACGGCAACGGGCGCCACCTGAAAGCCTTTTTCCCAGGTGAGCTTGAAGTCTGCAAGTTCTTCGCCGGCGATTGCACAGCAGAGGGCGGCAAAATCGCTCTTCATCAGCGGGAGAACTGCCTGGGTTTCCGGGTCGCCAAGGCGCACATTGTATTCCAGAGCCTTGGGGCCGTCTTTTGTAATCATCAGGCCAAAGAAAATAAATCCACGGTAATCCATGCCTTCTGCAATCATACCCTTGAGGGTGGGCTGCAGAATGTTCTGCTCAAAGAGATCCATGGTTTCTTTAGATACATCGCTCAGGGGGCAGACGGCTCCCATGCCGCCGGTGTTGGGACCAAGTGCGCCGTCAAGGAGACGCTTGTGGTCACGGGCGGGCAGGAAGGGAACAATCGTTGCCTTGCCATTCTTTGCATTTTCCGGGGTAACGCTTACGGCAGCCAGAACGGAAATTTCAACGCCCTGGAGGTATTCTTCAATAACAAGTTTTTTGCCTGCGTTACCGACTTTACCGTCTTCCATCAGGTCATGAACAGCCTGCAGGGCTTCTTCCAGTGTTTTGGCAACTACAACGCCTTTGCCCGCCGCAAGACCATCCGCCTTGATAACAATGGGAGCGCCTTTTTTCTGCACATAGGCGAGGGCTGCATCTTTGTCTGTAAAGGTTTCGCTTTCAGCACAGGCTACGCCGTATTTGTTCATAAAGACTTTTGCCACATCTTTGCTGGCTTCAAGGGCGGCACCCTGTGCTTTGGGGCCAACGGTTGGAATGCCTGCCGACCAGAGAGCGTCTGCAATACCGTCAGCAAGAGGGTCTTCCGGGCCGATAACGGCAAGGTCGGCTTTTTCTTCCCGGGCGATTTTTACAAAGGCTTCTTTGAATGAGAGGGCTTTTGTGTCTTCCCTTTCTGAAGGATTAACGTTCCGGCATTTTCTTTCAAATGCGGTTCCGCCGTTTCCGGGGACACAGATAACTTCTTTTACAGCTGTACTTTTTGCGAGCGTATATGCAATGGCGTGCTCGCGTCCGCCTGAACCTGCAACGATAACTTTCATGCTTCCATTGTACAGAAAAGTTCGTGTGAAATCAACTTTGACGCCATAATTGCGAAGACAATTTTTTGTGCCTGGAAGGTGCGGGAAGGCTTGTAGATGTCCAGACAGATGAGGATTTTCTTGTTTTTGTCTTCGCTGCTACAGAGAATTTCCAGCGTGGAGGCAATATTGTCTTCCAGATACATGTGGAAGCGGTCTTTGTCCATGGTGTCCAGATTATTCACATTGTCCAGATGCAGGAAGTCGTAGTCATTCAGGTATTTGAGGTAGTTTTCTTTTTTGTCGTTCAAATGCTTAAGGCGGATATCAATTTCGTCTTTACCGATGATGTAGCAGGTTTTGAATTTCTTTGTTTTGCTGCTCCACTGGTAGACACAGATTTTGTGTACAGTGATATATTCCATGAGCATGTAGAGGGATTTTTCTATGTAGTCAGGCCCCTTATGGATAATCGCATCCATAATTTTCATTTCAGAAAGGGCGCCCTCCATGTAATATTTTCCGGAAGCCGTGCTGCGTTCATTTTCTTTCTGCTCAATAAGAAGTTTGCCGTGAATTTCTGGCTTGTAGATGATGTAGCAGTTGCGTCCCCGTTTTTTTGCAATGTAAAGGCATTTGTCTGCCAGTTTAAAGAGGTCGTCGTAGCTTTCTGCATTGGCCGGCGAACGGGCTATACCGATGGAACAGGTTACTACCTGGTCAGGGTCGCATGCCTGAATGCTCCACTGAATTCCCATTTTGATGTTGCGGGCTACATTGCGCACTTCTTCTTCATCAGTTTTGTCCAGTACGCAGAGAAATTCATCTCCGCCAATTCTTCCCGCAACGCCATGGTCGCCCACAGAATCCTGAATGACTTTTGCAACCGTAACCAGAACCTTGTCTCCGTAGGCGTGGCCAAAATTGTCATTGAATTCTTTAAATTTATCAACGTCAATGATGAAAAGGGCAACGGACTGTTTTGCGATGTCAATTTTCTTTATGGCCAGATCAGTTATGGACTGTTTGTTGTAGAGGCTGGTAAGGCCGTCACGTTTTTCGCTGTAGGTATTGTCAGTAAGTGCCGTATTGCGCCGGGTAACCAGACCGATTATGGAATAATTGTTGCGGGCATCAGAGCGCATGGTGGTCACCAGAAGATGGGTGCCGTCCGACAGGAGCAGACGGTACTTTTTGTTGATGACACCCTGCTCAATATCCGTAAAAAGGGTACTCAGCTGATATTTAGAGCCGTCAATCTGCGTGTTGATGTCAAAAAAATCTATAAAATTGATGATGAAATCTTCCTTGCTGCCCTTGTAAAGGTCTTCCATATCTTTTGTGCTTGTAAGGGCATATTTGGAACCGTTGTACATGATGAAGTAAGAATTGAAATTGGAAAGGAGGGCAGAATACTCACGGTTTTTGAGCATTGTTTTGTCCATCACGTCCTGGGCATAGGAAAGTTCCTGCAGGCTGATACTGTATTCTGAACTTTCTTTTTTTATTACGCGGAGAACACACTCAATTCTATTTTTTCCGACTTTAAGATTAACGACGGTATAGTGATTGCGGTTTCTGGCTTTAAAATTCTGCAAAAAGTGCTTTAAATTGTCAGCATCAGCGGCATCAAGAAAATCAGAAAGACTGATATCATTATTGGTTATGTTAAAAAGCATGGAAAAACTGCGGTTTGCCCAAGTGATATTCAGGTCTTTATCAAGAGAGAATTCTACATCGCTGATTCGTCTTTTTTGTGTTTTAGCCATTGATGATTTTTCTTACATAAAATTATATCACAGTTTTGTTTAAATGTAAGATTTTAAAGTGGAAAATACAAATCTTTAACGAAAAATTATTATTTTCGCTTTTCCGTATGGTTTTTTATGTGAAATACCGATAATATAAGAGAAGTATTGTTTTTTTTGTGGGGAATGGAAATATGAAAACAATCGGAATAAAACTGGCAGACGGCACATTTTATCCAATCCTTGAAGAAGGAGAGGCAAAGTCCCGTGCGCTTGACGTAACCACCGTAAAGGATAATCAGACAAAAGTACAGATTGACCTCTATCGTTCTGAAAGCGGTTCCATGGAAGACGCTGAGTATGTGGATACGCTGGAAGTGACAAACTTAAAGCCTCATCCCAACGGCGAACCGGATCTGCATCTGTCTGTGAGCATTGACGAAAATAAGGAACTCAAGGCAGAAGTTATTGATGCAGAGACTGGCAAAAAAAGTGAAGTACAGGTTCAGCTGGTTTCCCGCACGCTGGCAGAAAGAGAGTCTGCCGATGTTGATTTTTCCCTTCCCGAAGCCGGTGCAGTTGCCGCAGGTCTTGCCGCCACAGGAGCCGCCGCTGCCATTGCATCTCAGCCTGAAGAAGACAAGACTGACGAATTTATTACCGATGATTTTTCATTTGACGACTTTACCGACAATGAATTTGCTTCAAAAGAGCAGGAAAAGGCCGCTGAAGACAGTGCAGTGGCAGAAAAAGAAATTGATGCTTCCGCCGCAGATGAAAATGTAGCGGCAACCACTTCTCTGGACGATATCACGCTGGATTTGCCACCGCTGGATGATTTTGATTCCTTTGGAATTGACACTCCTGCTGACACTGCTGCAGATACGACAGTCACTGAAAGCACAGACGCTGCTGACCAGACTGTGACAGCTGATTCTGCAGAAAATGATGCTTTTACGGCTGATGACATGTTCGATATGCCTGCAGAAAGCCCTGTAGATTTTGCCACAGAAAGTGCCGGCACAGAAAGTTTTGACACAGATGCGACTCTCACCACAGACGAGACCATCACTACAGAAGAAACTCCCGCCACAGAAGATATTACTACTACAGATGATATTTCTGACAAATCTCTGGACGACATTTCCCTGGATCTGCCAGACTTTGACGATACCGAATTTGACCTGAGTTCCCTGGACGCTCCGGCAGAAAGCCCCGCCACAGAGACGATGGACCTTCCCGCAGAAGAAAAGACTGAATCAACAGAGACTTTAAACGAAACGGATTTTTCTCTGCCCGATTTTGATGAAACTCCAGCTGACACTGCATCTGACAGTGCAGACGAAACTTCATCAGATACAGAGACCACCGGCATCAGCGGCCTCTTTGACGATCCCATTTTTGACAATGATGACTTTACATCAAAGGAAACAAAGTCTGCCACCGCTACTACTGCTGCCGCAGGTTCTGCAATGGACTTCTCAGACCTCTACGATGAGGAAACCCTTGCCGGAGAACATTCTACTTCCTATGACGATGAGGCAGAAGAAGTCAAGCGCAAGACACGGGTGCCTGTTGTCATCTGTGTTGTATGTGCCATAATCTGTATCATCGCCACATTGCTGGTTCTCTTTGTCATTCCGTCAAAGTATAATCTCATTAAGTCACGGAACACCAGACATAACGGTGAGGAACTGGTAAAGACTCAGAAAGAAGTTACGCTGGATGCAACGCCTGTGGAAGAAGTGACCGTACCTGAAAAAGAAGCAGAGCCGATTCCGGTGGAAGAACCGGAGCCGGAAGTTCCCTCTGTTGTAGAAACGACTGATGCACAGGAAGACAAGATTATCGTTGCTCCCAAGCCAGATATCATTCCGGTACCGGCAGAAAAGCCGAAGGTTAAGAAAGATGTACGCTACCGGATTAAATGGGGCGATACCCTCTGGGATATTTCTGATTCTTACTACAAGAATCCCTGGAAGTATCCCAAGATTGCCCGCTACAATGGCATTAAAAATCCTGACCTTATCATTTCTGGAACAGACATCCTGATTCCCGAAGAGTAAGATAATTCCGGCGGCTGATAACTGGTGAAAAAACACGCTGTATTTTTACTGATACTTCCTCTTGCCTGCTTTTTCTGCTCATGCAGTCCATCGTCGCCACAACATCAGTTTAAGAAAGAAGCTCCATACTACATGGGTCTGTATGCGGCGGACAAAAACAACGAAAAGGAAGCCCTGAGGCTTTTTAAGGAAGGTCTGCGCAAGGGAAACGAAGAAACCCGCCGCCGTTCTGCCGAGGCCCTGACCAGACTGGGCAATATGAGGGAAAGGGTTGCCGCAAGCGAATACCTGATTTCCCAGTGGAATGATGACAATGCCCTGCTGGTTGCCTGCACTGAACTGGGCAAAGACAATGAGTTTTCCGCTGTTATTCTGCACACGGAAAATATAGACATCCTGACTGCTCCAAATGACCTGGTGAGCCTGCGCATGAATGCCATGCTCAGAAAAAATGACAGCCGTTTTGAAGACGATTTATACACCTGGATGCTCAACCGGCCTCTGTCTTCCGCCCATCTGGAAATTTATGAGCGCTACCTGAACTCACTGGCAGAATCAAAAATAAAGGAAGAAAAGGCTGAAGAAATTGAAGAAACGGTAAATCTTGCATTTTCGGAAGCCAGCCCAATTCGTCCCATCAGTCTGGATGACCCTGAAGATGAACCGGTAATGACTGCCCGCCAGCAGCTTATGGACTACCGTGCTTCAGTTCAGCGCCGGCGTTATTATGCAGCCTTTACCCAGATTCAGAAAATTGTCGGCTTATGCAAGGAAAATGACATGGATCTGCCGCCCATGATTGTTTCTGACATGGGAAAATCGGCTTTGTATGGAACCACAGATTATTATTCCGCGGCCCTTCAGTTTGACCGCCTGAGCCGGGAACTTGACGGAGAGGCCCTCTTTTTTGCTTCTTTTTATGCCGGCCGCCTTTATGACAAAACCGGCCGCTATCCTAATCAGGCAGTCAGCCGCTTTAGAAATGCAATGGAAGCTACCACCATGGATGCCCGCTTTGACAATGCCCTCTGGTACATGCTTACTGCCCAACTCCGCATCTCAACTGACGACATCATTTCATCGCTAAAAACCTACTGCCAGATGATGCATGATAAAGCCTACTTTGATGATTTTTTTGAATCTCTTTCCGTTCTTCTGCTTTCCCACCAGAAGTGGCAGGATTTTTATAAGGTCTGGCAAATTATTGAAGGAAAATCTTCGGAAGAAACCTTCTGCAAATACGCCTACATAGCAGGCAGACTTCTGGAAGACGGACTGATTCGCAATGAAACCGGACTGCAGACCCGGGAAGCGGTAGCAGCCTTTACCCGTGTACTCAGCGGGGGAGCCAGCCTCTATTACAAGGTGCTTGCTCTGGAGCGGCTGAATGTTACTGACAGGGAATTTATTGAAACTACCCTTTGCGCCCCGGTGAGCGAGAGAACGATTGCCGTAAACCCTGATGCAGAGCGGCTTCTTGCGGGATATGCGGCATTCGGCTTTCCCCAGAAGATTTATGATGAGTGGCTTGTTCACCGCAAGGGTATTGGCATTGATGTCTCCATGCAGGCAAGCCAGTTCCTGAACGAATGCGGTTCCTTTAACAAAAAATTCAATGTGCAGAGTCTTCGCATTGCAAGCCGGGCAAAAAACAATGCCACGGAAAAAATCCCCCACCACCTGCTTGAACTGACATTCCCGCGTTTTTTCAGTGAGCAGATTTCAAGTGCGGCGCATGAATATGATTTGCCCGAGTATCTTTTATATGCCCTTGTCCGCAGCGAAAGTTTTTTTGACGCAGATATTTCAAGTAATGCCGGAGCGCAGGGACTCACTCAGCTGATGGAAAGTACGGCTGCAGATATTGCGCGTAAACTTCGCATAAGTGACTACAATATTCTTGACCCCGCAATCAATACGAGATTGGGCGCATTTTATCTAAAAGAACTGATTGAACGAAACGACAGCGCAACCATGCTTGCCCTCTTTGCCTACAATGCGGGGCTGACCAATGTGCGTGAGTGGGTGCGCATCGCCAGAAGGGACTGGCATGAAACGGGAAAAATGCCCCACCGCATTACCGGAATCAGCATGGATTTGTTCCTGGAGACCCTGCCTTATGACGAAACCCGTGAATATGGCAGAAAAATTGTGTCATCAGCGGCTCTCTACGGCTATCTCTACTATAACAAAAATCCCGCAGACATGGTGCGGGAACTGATGGATTAAAATCTCTTTTCGCGGTTTTTCGGGCAGATTATTTTACCACTGCACAGTCCATTTTTTTTCTTCATTAAGCGTCAGAATTTCACCCAGTTTAGCCTCTACATCTTTTTTCTTTTTGCCGTCAGGTGAGGCGAGGGTGATAAGGAGACTTCCCTGTGTGATTTCATCTGCAAATTTCTGTCCGTAGACTGATGAAAGCAGCTCTCCGTATTGGGAAAGAGTCATATTGTCGTCATTGAGGGCGGGAATCATCATCAGGTCAAAATATGCCTGGGATTCTTCATCCAGCATGGCGTACAGTGCCTGGAATTGTTTTGGACCCAGTGCAAGTGAAAGTGAATTTTGTGTGCGGAAGAGGATGCCGGCTTTTGCAAGGGCACTTTTTGAGATGCCCGCAATATTTCCCCTGGCAGAAACCGTACCCGTGTCAGGCGTGCTGGCAGTGACATTGATAAAGCCGGCTGCTTCCATTACAGCGGAGATGTTTTCCTTGCTGAAAAGCGTGGTGTTTTCAGTATTTCCGGAATCTTTACCGGAGATTGACTGCATCATGGATTTGAATGTTTTTTCCAGCAGGGGAGAAAAGCCTGTTTTGAGGGTCAGGCTTGCGCCGTCTGCTCCGTTTGCCTGAATTGAAATGGAAGGAGTACAGGCAGAGCAGAAAATTATCAGAGTCAGGGCAGAAAGGGCAAGAGAAAAATAGCGTAGTAAAGTCTTCATATTTTTAAAGCACATTGGCAAGGGGTAAGGTTACACGGACACCTGTAGAAAAGACCAGTCCGGAAACAAGACTGTTTTTGAGTGAAAGGGCAGCCCCGTTTGTCTGATCAAATACGCTGTAATGGATGTCCTGCTGCAGGGAAAGTTTGACTTTGCCCGCGGTGATTGAAGGTGTCTGCCAGCACATGCCGATGATACCCGGAAAAATTGACTGGTCAATGGTGACATCATCGTCTCCGGGAAGTTTTGCCGTGCCCAAAGAAAATACCGGTCCGACAAAAAGCCTGAAATATTCGCCGATGGTGAGGCTTGCAATAAGGGGCAGCTGCAGGGTTCCGGTGCCGGCATCGTAGCGAATCATGGTTCCCAGACCCGGACGGATAGCATTGCTGTCGTACATGACATGCAGCATCGTACTGACACCCCGGGCATTCATCCTGAAGCTGGAAGCCGTGTAAAAGTTCCAGTCAAAATTGAGCGAGGCATCGAGAATCAGTTTTTTCAGAAAGCCCCTGAAACCGCTGTTATGTGCTCCTTTGTCGCCGGCTGAATCTGCAGGGCTGGCGGAGGCAAGTTTACCGGAAGTGGATTCAGAGCCTGCGCTGGCCGAAGAATCTGCAGATTGTTTATCAAGGGTAGAGTCTGCGGCTCCCGCTGCTGAGGGCAAAAATCTTCCTGTCTGGTAGTAATGATTTTTCCAGTAGCTTTCTTTGAGGGAAGAAAGAATGACACCGCTGTTGGGACCGTCACTTGCTGCATTGATAAACTGACCGTTTCCTGCGTAAATGCCTACATGCGAAACTGAGCCGTCTCCCGTTGTCCTGAAAAACACAAGGTCTCCGATTTCACGCTTTGAGTCGTCAATAATCGTGCAGTAGGAATACATAGCCTTTGTCTGGCGTGGCAGCTGAACTCCTATTGATTCACGGGAACAGGCAAATACCAGACCTGAACAGTCAAAGGCATCAGGACCAGTGGCTCCACGCACATAAGCCTTACCGATGTAGCGTTTGGAGTACTCCACAAAAGTTTTGCGCATAACGGCAGCTTCTTCTGCACTTACGGAATTGCTTTGAGCACAGACCTGGGGTACTAAAATCACCAGAAAAAAGAGGATAATCAAAAAAATCGGCGTTTTCTTCATATTTAAATTATCGGAGTGCAGTGCGTTTACATTCAGAATAATTTTTTGTAAAATATTCTGGTAGTATACGATGATACAGAATTTGATTTTTGATTTGGACAGAACCCTTTATCCCGCAGATACCAAAATGAGCGAGGACATTTCATACCGCATTAAGCGTTTTGCCTCTGAATTTTGGGGACTTGATTTTGAAGAAGGGGCTCGTCAGCGGGCAGAGGCTGTAAAGGAATACGGAACTACACTTGACTGGCTTGTGACGGCGGGCGGTTTTGCTGATATAGAAGCCTATTTTGCCGCCATTCACCCGGCAGATGAATGCAGTGGTCTTTACGAAACGCCCGCCCTGCGCCCCCTCCTGCAAAGCCTGCCCCAGAAAAAAATGATTCTGACCAATTCTCCCTATGAACATGCCGACCGCGTACTGAAATTTCTGGGCGTTCGCGATTTGTTTGATTCCATCTGTGATATTCGTGCCAACAATCTGAAGGGCAAACCCGCCGCCAGCGCATTTAACAAGGCTCTTGAAATGTGCGGAGGCAGTCTGGAAGACAGCATTTTCCTTGATGATGCCGAAGGCTATACTGACGGCTGGGCAAGGCTTGGCGGCACCGCTGTTCTCGTCTGTCCCGAAGGCAAGCGCCTCCACACCCCCGGCCTTCCCGGCAAAACCTACTGGATAAAAGACATCTACGCCCTCCCATCCCTTCTGGAAAAAATCTAATTGCGCCTGTCCCGCCCGCTCCAAACACGGCTGATTGACGAAGCCCCGCCCTTTACGATAAAATGTATCTCACTTGGGGGCGTAGCTCATCTGGTAGAGCATTTGGTTCGCAATCAAAGGGTGGTCGGTTCGAGTCCGATCGTCTCCAAACGAAGGTTTCTGTATAAGCGGAAACCTTTTTTGTTTTAAATAGAAATATCGGACTCGAACTGACCTCCGAAGTGAGCGCGGAAAAATACAAGCAGGTGCGCCGTATTTTTCCGAAAAGGCGACAGATAAGCTGCCGCCGTCCAAATTCGCTTTCTCAATTTACTTTTTTGAAAATCTGCACTACACTTGCGGTATGAATTTTCTGGAACTGAAGGACGTAACTTTTTCATATCCGCCTGTGGAAGGCGATCTTGATGAAAATGGCAAACAGATTGTACCGCCCCTCCTGTGGGAAGGCTTTTCCGCTGACTTGCCCGGCGGCTTTGTTCACCTTGTCGGACCAAACGGCTGCGGTAAATCCACGCTTCTGCTTTTGGCGAGCGGCCGCCTTGCACCTGTGGACGGAAGTGTATCGCTTCTGGGAAAAAATCCCCAGGCCCTTTCTGAAGAAGAGCGCAATCTGCTTGCCTCTTTTATCTATCAGAACATGGAATTTGAAACTGACGAAAAAGTGGAAAATCTTTTGCAGCAGGTATACGCAAATGGTGCCCTCAAGGCATCTGCCGCTCCCATCCGTTCAGAGGGCGGACACAAGGATTTACTTTCAGAAGTTGTAGAAATTTTTGAGTTGGGCGGCGTTTTGAATCATCCGCTTACAGGCCTGAGCAAGGGCGAAATTCAGCGGGTTCTGCTGGCTTTCAGCATTTTGTATGGCAGCAAGTCAATTTTTATGGATGAGCCCATGTTTGCCATGGAATTGCCGCAGAAAGAAAAAAGCCTTGCCTACCTGAAGGATTTTGTTGCAAAAACAGGCACGACAATCTATCTTTCCATGCACGATCTGGATTTGACCAGAAAATATGCAGAAATGGTGCTTTTAATTTATCCCAATCACGACATGGATTTGGGAACTCCCGAGGAAGTGCTTACTAACGAAGATTTGGAAAAAGCCTATGGAGTGCCGGCAAGCATGCTGAGGGACGGTGAAGAATACACCCGCAATCATCTTAAAGAAGTGAGCGATTTGCTTGGTGCAAAGGAGACCCGTTAAGAGTCTCCCTGCCATGCCGCTTTGCCGGCTGCTAGAACTGAGTTTCGTCCGGGTTTCTGGCCAATCTGATTTCAAGGTTTTCCAGTTCTCCGATGGCCTTGCAGTCTTCTTCTTCCAGTTCAAAGTCAAAGACGCGGGTATTTTCCGCAATGCGATCTGGGGTAACGCTTTTGGGAAGGGGAAGATATCCCTGCTGCAGACTCCAGCGGATGCAGATTTGAGCGATGGATCGGTTGTATTTTTTTGCCAGTTCATGCATAAAGGGATTTGAGAAGATTCCGCCGGTTCCCAGAGGACTGTAGGCTTCCAGAACCATGTTGGAACGGCGGCTGAATTCTACAAGCGCATCCTGAGTCTGTCCGGGGCAGAGTTTAATCTGGTTTACCATGGGAGCAATTTTTGCAGTCTTGGAAAGTTCAGTGAGGTGGCGGCCGTAAAAGTTACTTACGCCGATTGCCCGGAACTGTCCCGCTTCGTATGCTTCTTCTATAGCCTTCCAGCTTTCAGCATTTTTTTCTGCCCAGCAGTCACGGAATTTCAGGGGATTTGGCCAGTGAATCAGATAGAGGTCTACATAGGAGAGCCCCAGTAGTTGCAGGGATTTTTTGATGGCCGCTTTTGTTTCGTCATAACCGTGGTCATCGTTCCAGAGTTTTGTAGTGACAAAAATTTCTTCACGCTTTACATTGTGTTCCTTGCAGAAATCTTTGATGGCGTTACCAACGCTTTTTTCATTTCCGTATGCCGCGGCCGTGTCTATGTGCCTGTAGCCGCATTCCAGTGCAGTCTTTACGGCATTGTAGGCTTCATCGCCGTCTTCTGACTGCCAGGTGCCGAAACCGATACAGGGAATCTGCACTCCGTTGGTCAGTGTGAATGAATCGGTAACTGCATTAAACTGCATAAGTCTTCTCCTATAAAATGTTTGCAGCGCAAACTTTGTATGGTACTGCGGCACTGGATGCGGCCGTTTCCTATTTTTTGGACTTCTTTTCCTTTACGGAAATGTCCTTGTATGAATAGATGATGAATTTTCCCTTGGCACCGATTGGCTGACTGCCCAAATCTGCCTTTTCCAGCTTACCGTTCAGCTGCAGATAGTGTCCCTGCATATCCAGCACTTCTTTGAAGGTGATTTTTGCCTCAGGAGCAACTTCCATGGCGAGGATTTCTCCTTTGTCAGTCTTGAATCCCGGCACGGCAAAAGGGGCGTTTCCGTAGTAGTTGATGTGACCTTTTACCGAGGCCATCCTGTTTGTACCCATTGACGTAAACAGAAGGGCAAATCCAAAAATCGTCACTAGTGCAAAAATCCTTTTCTTCATGCCGGTCTCCTATTCAATAATCAGGTAGGTTCTGAGGGAGGAGGCCGACTTATCGTTAAAGGTGAGCGTAATACTCGTTGCACCTGTAGCAATCGTGCCGATTTTGTTCAGTTCCATGCCGTAGGGACGGATGCCAGATGTTATGTATTGATTATGGGCAAGGAGTGTCGGGCCGGTCAGTGAATTTCTATTCTTTTCGGTTACGCTTATGTATGAACTGAGATTCCACAAGTCTACTGGCATAAGGGGAAAAGCGTAGGCGGGACTTGAACAATAGAGGCTGTCGCTGCTCGCAAGCGAAGTGCTTTTCATAAGTCCATTAGTGCCGCTGATGCTGTTGGGTATAACGCAGTCATAGGCAAATTCCTTGAGCAGGGTCTCCATTGTTTTTGACGTATTGTTTGCCCAGTTTACGGCTTTTACTATCGTCGCATAGTCATCTATGGATGCCTTACTGCCCGACCCAGAAACCGCTGGATTTATTTCCATGTAATGCATCAGTTTCGCACCCCCGTACTTGCGGGCAAGCCAGGCACCAAAGGTGTAGTTTACCGCATAAGAAATCGAAACGCTCGTTAGGTTGTATTCAATGCCAGAAAGATAATATCCGGCATTGAAATAGGGAAGTCGCCAGGCAAATGGCGTGTTGTCATTGGTAAAGTCCGCATAGTTTGCATTTGTATACTCCTTAATGAAATCTTCGCCAACCATTGCCATCATCTCATAATAGGCAGAACCTGACGTAACCAATATGCTGCGGCTTTCCATCAGTGCCATGGTCTGCAGGCCGAAGGTTATAAGGTGCTGGTACTCATGGGTGATGATAGTGCGGAGATTGGCTGGTGCGCTGACACATGTGGCGGCATTAATATAAAGGTATTTGCCTTCATTTGAATGGCCGTAAGACCAACTGCCATTATACCCCAATGCCCGTATGTCAGTTGTATTGGGAAAATAGTCTTTTGGAGCAAAGTAGCCCAGTGTATCGCCTTTATCTTCACCCGTTTTGCTGTTGTAGGTGTTTCCTACGTCCATGACAACCAGATTGACTTTTCCGCCTGTATTATCAAGATAGGTAATGGGTTTTGTGGTCAAATCGCCGGCGGCAGAATCATAATACATAATGCGATCGGATTCAGCGCCCCATAGTTTTGTCTCCAGATTATGAATGGCATCAAAGTATGTTGCCATTTCTTCTGCCATGGCTGAGGTTATTCTTTTTCCGCTGGCTTCTTTCGTAGTATAGCAGTCGTCATCAACCCATACGTTGCAATAGGTGCCTTTTGCCCTCAGCGTCGTGCTTTTTTTACTAAAGTCGCTTGCACTGCTCCAGTTTTCTGTCTGTTCCATCCAGATGTATTTTGTTGTTTCGTCTACGACCAATTCAAGTTGAGAATTACGGCGGTCTATAATTGTCGTAGCAGAGGAAGTAGCCCGGGCTGAGGAGTCAAGCGTGGGAAAAGAAAAATCCTGATGGACAAAGCCACAGTAATGAGGAGCGTCCTGAATTGTAGCATCCTGTGCTTCCGCCGCACGGCTGGAGGTGTAGAGCGTGATGTTGTTTGAAGGTACTTTTTCTATATAGCGGGTGTAGTCTTTTGAGATAAGCGTGCCAGTAGGGTTTGTCTTTGCAAGATAGACGGTTTTTCCGCCAAGAAGATTGCCGGTTACAGTAAGTGTTTTTGTGCTTGGGGCAACAGTGATGGGGGAGCCGCTTGTGTAGTTGGCTTTCACACCTGTATCCGTTGCGGTCTGTGTACCATATTGATTGCTTTCAGGCGAACTGTTAGAATTGTTAGTAAGGTTATCCCAAATATCAGTACAGCCACTTAGTGTTAAAAGAGTTCCTGCAACAAGTGCATAGCAAATAATCCGCTTCATAGTAACCTCGCTACATATAGTGCAATAAGTATACCCTATAAACAATGATTTTTAAATGAGATAACAGCAAATTATTGAAATTTGAGCATAATAAAGGTAGAATTCTGGCGTGAATATCTGTCTTTTTACTGAATCTGAAATTTCTAAACCCCTTGCAAAACATGATGAGCGCAGGGAACACATTGTAAAAGTGCTGCACAAGGGCGTGGGTGACACTTTTGACGCGGGCATTATCGGCGGAAAGGCGGGAATAGCGACGATTACAAAGATTGTGCCAAAAGGTGAGGATAACGAAGGCGCACTGTATTTTGATTTTCTGCCCCAGTCCGATGGAAAGCCCCTGTACCCGCTTACCATGATAATCGGTTTTCCCCGTCCCATTCAGTTGCGCCGTCTCCTGCGTGACGTGGCGGGATTGGGAGTCTGTGCCGTTCACCTCACGGGAACAGAACTAGGAGACAAATCCTATATGAAAAGTTCGCTGGTGGAAAAAGGCGCTGCCTATCAGATGCTTCTGGACGGAACCGCACAGGCGGCAGGCACACATGTTCCCGAACTGCACATGCATGTTACGCTCGGAGAATGTCTGGATGCAGTCTGTGGTCAGCAGGGAAATGCAGGGGGCGATGAAAGTCTGTCGCCCGCAAAAATCGCACTGGATAACATTCGCCCCGCAATGAGTCTGCATGATTTTCTTTACGGTAGTCATGCTGCTGAACAGGAGAAAGCCGCCGTCTGCAGACCTGTTGTCGCGGCAATCGGCAGTGAGCGCGGCTGGACGGACAGGGAGCGTATGCTTTTGGAGCAGAGCGGATATACCCGCTGCGGCATGGGCGTGCGTGTGCTTCGTACTGAAACCGCTGCCACGGTGGCAGGCTCAATTATTCTGGATGCGATGGGGCACTTGGACTAAAAAATTATAGCATCTGGTACATAAAAATACAGGTATCATCATATTTTGGTTTTACATGTTCGTGGACAAATTTTTCGTCCTCTTCACTTAAACGTAGAAATCCCATCGTGCCGTAGTGGTCAATCAAACGGTCTTGTGGAAGCGCATAGATATATACTGCTTGAATACCGATGAAATCTTTTAAATAGTGTACAAGCGGAAGGACAAATTCATAAAATATAGTTGAACCAAGATTTTTGCGGTACGGATGCTTTTTTCGGTAAGAATCATTGACGGCAAAATTAGAAAGTTCTGCCGCTGGAACGGAATAGAAATAGTCATCTTCAATATTAATTGTAAAAAGCCCCGCGCGTAGGGAGAAATACCCAGCAATTTCGTCTGTTTCATTATCTTTTATAATGTACGTTCGTGCGGAATTATCTTCTTCGTCAGAGGGGGCGACATTGTTGAGATAACTTACTAAGCCTAATCCTGATTCATTTGCCACGGTAAAATGCTTGATTTTGCTTAGGTTTTTCGGTGAGTCAAAAAGATGTTCATATACAAATGAGCTTGTCTGTAATGGAAGAATATTCATTTTTTTTGCTGCTCAGCCTCTTCTCGCCTTCGTTCTTCAACAATCCAGTTTTCATATTCTTCGGCGATTTTCCGCAATTTTTCCATGTCGGCACGCGGCGAATTGAGAATCCGCATAAGCACCTGTTTACCTTTGCCTTCGGGAACATCTTTGAGAGAACGGATCCTTGTTGCCATACACGCACCTCCTATTGTTTTATTATAGCACAACATTGTTCTATCTGCTATACTAGCCCCATGGACAACGAACAGATTAAAGAAATGCTCCTGAAGATAGAGAATACGGAGCTCGATTTTACAGTAGTAATGACGGGAAAAGAAAGTACCCGCGTAAATGGTCTTTACAAACCGGAAAGCCGTGAAATCCTTTTGCACAATAAGAATTTTAAGACGGATAACCAGCTGATTTATACCGCAATTCACGAATATACTCATCATCTGATTAACGAACAGAAAATTGCAGAGAGTGCGGGAGTTCCATTTAAGGCTGGCCGCGTACACAATGCTGAATTCTGGGGACGCTTTCATGAACTTTTGCAGAAGGCGGAAGAACTGGGTATCTATAAGCTGAATCTGGATGATTACCCCGAACTGAAAGAACTGACTGAAAAAATCCGCCGGGACTATCTGGAAGTAGACGGAAAACTGATGCAGGAATTTGGCAGGCTGCTTTCTCAGGCACATGCAATCTGCGAAAAAGAAAATATCCGCTACGAAGATTATATTGACCGCGTACTCTGTCTGCCCCGTAATTCTGCCCGGGACATTACACGCGTTGGAATGGTGCCGGTAAATCCGGCTCTGGGCTTTGACAACATGAAGAAAGTTGCAGCCCTCAAAAAGCCGGATGAGCGTCAGTCTGCCGAACAGCAGATTCTTGCGGGAAAAGCCCCGGATACTGTGCGTGAACTGATGAAGAAAAAAGTCAGCAAAGATGACCCGCGCACTAAACTTGAAAAAGAAAAGAATCGTCTTGAAAAAACGATTGAAGCACTGCAGCAGCGCCTGCAATATGTTGAGGAAAGCCTTGAGAGCCTCTAGAATTTTTTTGACTGCGGCTGCAATTTTTTGTGCAGGCGGACTATTTGCACAGTCTCATTCTGCGGTAAGCGTTTCTCCGCTGTCTCTGCCATCGGTGTCCGCTCCCACCATGCCTACCGTTACGGCTCCCTCAATCGGAAATGATTATTATGTTCCCGGTTCATCGAATTTTTATCATGGCTCATACCCCGGAATCAGGAACGGACTTGCAAACAGAATGAAGCAGACTGTGCCCCCCGCAAGTCAGGATGAGGCAAATCTTTCTGCACAGAACAATCCGGTACAGTCACAGGAAAGCGGGCTGGCTGCGAAAAACAGTGCTCTTGCGGGGCTTACGGCTTCTGACCTGTCTCTGCTGAGCAGCAAAGGCCTTCTGGGAAAATATTCCGGACTGCTCTCAGGTAATTCACTTGCGGCAAATGCGTCTGGGGCAAAAGACTCTTCAGATTCCATTCTACTGCAGCAGATTTTAAGTCAGCTGACTGAAATGAAGAATCAATTTGCCGGGGAAAATAATCGGGAAACGGCAGCTTCATTTACACAGGAAGGAAAAAACGGTTCAAAAATCCTGCGCTTTACGCTGAACGGCCAGAACCTGCTTTCAAGCTGCCGGGATGTTTTCTTTTCAACACAGGAATCTGACGGCTCCTTTCTGCTGACTGGCGACCGGAAATATATGAACGAAGGCCAAAATCACAGCGAAACATTTTATCTTCTTTTCAGGGCAAAGGGTGCTTCAGAAGGAATTACCCGCTATACGGTAACGCCCGAAGTGATACAGGATGCTTCCAATTCTTATTCATCTTTGTATCAGCTGTCTCAGAGAAAAGGACTTACGGCTGAGCGCACGGGTAACTTTATTTCCATGCGGTTAAAAGAAGCGGACTTGAATCTGGATATGCTGCTTTCCATGCAGTAGGGGAAGACCATGAGCATACTGAAAGAGGGACTGCTTCAGCTGAGACTTCCTCATCTGGAAGAAAAAATGGATGCATATATCCGTACCCTGCAGGAATACAATGCCAAATTTGACCTTATCAATACCGATGAATATGACCAGATTGCAATCCGCCACATTTTTGACAGCCTGAGCGGAGTGGCAGAAATTTCCCGTCTGATAGAAAAGCGCATTTCTTCCGGTGCAGAAAACATTGTGCTTGCCGACATCGGTAGCGGTGCGGGGCTTCCCGGTATTCCTCTGGCAGCGGCTTTTCCTGAACGAAAATTTGTGCTTGTGGAAAGAATGACAAAGCGGGTTGATTTTTTGCGTCATTGTGCAGACATTTTACAGCTGGATAATGTGACGGTAGAAGAAAATCAGGCGGAAAGGCTGGAGCAGAGGCGTTTTGACATTGCCGTTTTTCGCGCATTCCGTCCCCTGGAAAAGAAAATGACAAAGGTTCTGCTGAGGATTCTTAAAGACGGCGGCTGTCTGGCAGCCTATAAGGCCCGGCGCGAAAAAATTGAAGAAGAAATGCAGGCCCTTCCCCTTGTACCAGCCTATACTGTTCGGCCCCTCACTGTGCCCTTTTTAACTGAGCATGCGGGTCTTGAAGAAGAGCGGGAAAGAAATCTGGTGATTATCAGCAAAAACTAGTTTACGGCAATACGCTTGAGGATTTTGACAAGACCCTCTTTTTCAACCAGGTCGATGGGGCGTCCTTCTGAATAGCGTTTGGCTTCTTCCGTGTAGGAACCTGCGGTAAAACATACGCCGCGGTCAGCCTTGGAGTCTGAAACTTTGGCATGGAAGTCGCGCACAAGAAGTTCGCCTGTGGAACCGCTGCTACGGTAAAAGCGGAATACTTCAGTGTCTTCCCATTTGGGAGTTTCAACAGAAAGGGTAATTTCTACAGAGTCCGGTTTGACGGAAATGTCATTTATCTTGACGAAAGAGTTTTTGTAATAGGATTCTACTACTTTCCGGCAGAGGGCAACAAAATCGCTGGTGGGCGACATCAGATAAATCTGTAGATTCTTGTTCTGGTTTAGTTCGGCATAGCGCTGCATGAGCTGGGGAACATCCTTGTAGGTCTGATTAACCAGCTGAATTTCCCTCAGGGCCTTGATGCCGTTTGCAATGGAATTCTGCTCAAAATAGATGTTTGCAAGATTGTAGAGAAGTTCAAGGCGGATGTCATCGGGTGTGTTCTGGTGCTTGAGGCCAATCTGAAAATCCTGCAGGGCTTTGTCTGTCTGTTGGGTTCGGGAATGATAGACTCCGGCTGCAAGACAGGAACGGGCGCCAAATTCCGGGTCGGGGCGCAGGTGCATGAAAACTCTGATTGCCTTGTCTCCGTAGCCGCATTCCTGCATGGCGTCTGCCATAGAATAGAGAACTTCCTTGTTGTCGGGAGTTTCGTCGAGTGCGTGCTTGAGGTGGGGCAGACTTTCCTTAAAATGGCTTCCCTTGTAGAGTGACAGTCCGAGTTTTGCGTTGATATTTGTGGCTTCCGGCTTGATGACCAGTGCTTTCTTAAAGCAGGGGATTGCCTTGTCGTATTCTTCCTTGGAATAACAGGCCTGACCAAGATAATAGTTTACTTCAAAATCATTTGGGCGCACATTGTAGGCAAAGGTAAGACCGCCAAAAGATTCATCAACCTTTCCCAGTTTGAGTGCGCAGATGCCCAGACGGAGACCTGCCAGATAGCCGTCAATTTCTTTGCGGGCAGGGGCGACTTTCATCTGCGTGTCATAAATTTCGTAGGCTTTTTCCCAGTTGTGCTCGGTGTAGTAGAGTTCTCCCAGCGGAATAAGACCCTCCGGGTTATGAGGGTCCTGTGCCAGTTTTCGGCTGGCTTCCTTGATGATTTGAGACCGAGATTTTTGTTTTCCTTTTTTACCGCCCTTTTTTCTTGTTGCAATCGAAAGAACGAGCGCAATAATTCCAAAAACGACGGCAGCGGCAATGAGCAGTTCCATCTCTTTCTATTATCGGCAGAGTTTATAGAAAAGTTGACTATATGCGTTTATTTCCTGCATTCATCAACGAATTCATGAATTCTGTCCAGGGCAATCTTAATTTTGTCTATGGCAGTGGCGTAACAGCAGCGGATATGACCTTCGCCGCCCTCTCCGAATACGCTGCCGGGAACAACGGCCACATTATGCTTCTGGAAAAGTTGTGTAGCAAATTCTTCACTGGAAAGCCCGGTGGAAGTGATATCCGGGAACATGTAGAATGCGCCAGTTGGTTCCGGTACGGGCAGTCCCATGTCGGTGAAGGCCTTGTACATGAGGTTGCGGCGCTGCTGGTAAGAAATGCGCATTTTTTCTACTTCTGACCAGCCGTTGCGCAGACCTTCTGCAGCGGCATACTGACTGAAAATCGGTGCACAGATGGTGTTGTAGCCGTGGAGTTTTACAATCTGCCCCAGAAGGTCTGAGGGAGCGGCAATGTAGCCGATACGCCAGCCGGTCATTGCGAACGACTTTGAAAAACCGTTGAGAATAATGGCATAGTCTTTCATGCCGGGGAAGGAGCCGATTGACGTGTGTTTTGTTCCGTCGTAGGCGAGTTCACAGTAGATTTCATCGCTGATACACCAGATCTGGCGTTCTACGAGGATTTTTGCAATTTTTTCCAGTTCGGAAGCGGGAATCATCGTACCTGTCGGGTTGTTGGGGGAACAAATCATGACCGCTTTTGTTTTAGGCGAGATGGCCTTTTGAATCTGTTCTGCCGTGGGGTAAAATCCGTTTACGCTGGTGTCCACGGGAATGACTTTTGCGCCGGTAAGTACGGCAAGCGGAGTGTAGTTTACATAGCAGGGCTGCACGACAATGATTTCGTCACCGGGATTGAGAATGGCACGCAGAACGGCATCTACGCCTTCGCTTGCACCAACGGTAACGAGGATTTCATTTTTGGGATTGTAGTAGAGGTTGTAGCGCTCCATATAGCGGGCGATTTCTTCCCTGAGTTCGATGAGACCCCAGTTTGATGTGTATGAGGTGTGGCCTTTTTCCAGATGATAATAGGCTTCTTCCCGGATAACCCAGGGGGTAGGAAAGTCAGGTTCACCTACAGAAAGGGAAATAACGTCATCATGTCCGATGAGCATCTCAAAGAATTTCCGGATTCCAGATGGCGGAGTGACCATCATGGCGGTGCTGAATTTATCTTCTCTTGTATTCATTTTTATAATCCTTGGATAAGCGGCATGAAGACCGCATATTTTATGCCATCACCCCTTCGCGGCGGTCGCTTTCATCTTCAACATAGAGAACATCGTTTTCTTTGTATGTTTTGAGCAGGAAGTGAGTCTTGGTGGAGCGTACACCTTCAAGCGTAGAGAGCTTGCGGGCTACAAAAAATGCCACTTCCTGCAGACTGTCTCCTTCGATGACGACTTTAAGGTCGTAGCCGCCGCTCATCAGGTAGAGGGATTTGACCTGGGGATAGCGGTAGATGCGGTCTGCAAGGCCGTCAAAACCGTGTTCACGTTCCGGGGTCACCTGGATTTCTATTTCGGCGCGAACTTTTTCCTTGGCGGCTCCGTCTTTTTCCGGATTGATTACCGCTTTATAGCCTAAAATGATGCCTTCTGCTTCAAGCTGTCTGATGATGGACTGTACTTCTGCCGGTGATTTTTTTGTCATGGCAGCAATATCATCAATTGGAAGCCTGGCATTTTCTCTCAGCAAGTCAAGGATTTCCTCTTTGTCGTTCATATGCACCTCTTTCTTTATTCTAGTTGATTATGCGCTTTTTGTGAAGTATACTGGATGTAAGGCGTTATGTGATGTCACCAACAGAAGAAGAGACCCGCAGACATATTCATCGCGTGCAGCACCTCATGTATAAACTTACTCATATCCTGCAGGACAGGTGTGAGAAGCATGACCAGTCTAAACTGGAAGAGCCGGAAAAATCAGGCTTTGAGGCAATGGACAATGAGCCTTTTTATCCTTATGGCTCACCCGAGTATTTTGAAAAGCTAGAACGCTATCGTCCTATTCTTGACCACCACTACAAACATAATTCCCACCACCCGGAACATTATGCGGGATTTATCGGTGAGATGGATTTGATTGACATGCTGGAAATGCTATGTGACTGGGCGGCCAGAAGAGATGGTCTTTCTGTAGATGAAACGATTACCCTGCTAGAACAGCAGAGTGCCCGCTTTCAGATGCCGCCGATTCTTTCCAGCATTCTGCTGAACACACTCAAGCGCCATCTTGCCAATGAATTTTACGATGCGCCAAAGACCGCAGATCCGCAGACCATACAGGCAGAAACTATTGCCACCGGTACGCTGCGACCTGAAGGAAGGGGAGCCCTTGCAAAAACTGAGCATAAGACGGGAGTTCAGCCCAAAGCAGAAAGTGAATCAAAGCCAGAAGAAAAGCCTGTTCAGGAAGAAAAAGATGAATTTGACGGACTTTTCAGCAAAAACAGCATAGATTTAAGTGCGCTGAAAGAATTTGGCCTCTAGATTTTAACTTTCCTTTCGTAACTGCAGCACTTTTTTGATGAGCAGGGGTACTTCATACAGCATCATTATAGTCCAGCCGAGACCGCAGGCAAGGGCAACGCCACTAATGCCCAGATGAGGTGCGAGCAGCAGGGAAAAACCAGCGCGACCAATCATCTGTGCGGAAGTTGCAAAAACGGTTATGCGCATGTTACCGCAGCCACGGAAAAAGCCCTGAATGCCGTTGGTCAGTGCAGGCATGGTGTAGAGACAGGCCATAATCAGAAGATACTGGCGTCCGAGGCGGAGTACTTCAAGTTCATCATCGCCTGCAAAAAGCCACATAAGCTGATTTCTGAACAGAAAAACTGAAAGCCCTATGAGGATGCCGTAGATTACCTCGATAAGCAGACCCTTACGCAGGCAGAGACGCATGCGGGCCGGATTTTTTGCTCCGTGATTCTGGGCGGTAAAAGTGGTCATGGCCTGACCGATACTCTGTTCCGGCTGATAGCAGAAATCATCGATTTTTGTGCCCGCGTTGAAGGTAGCGATTGCATCTACACCGAGAGGATTGACCGCACTCTGAACTAAAAGTTTTCCCACATAGAGGACAGTCTGCTGGGTTGCCGTTGCCAGACTGTAACTGACTGTTTTTCCAACAAGAGAAGAGTCTATCCTGAATTCGCGGGGCTTAATGGCAATAAGAGGCTCCCGTATGTAGACATAGCCAATGCAGAGCAGGCAGGAAATAGCCTGGGAAGCAATGGTTGCAAGTGCCGCGCCTGTCATGCCCATGTGAAGCAGGGCTACCAGAATAAAGTCCAGAATGCCGTTTAAGACTGCACTGATTGCCACACAAATAATGGGAGTCTTTGAGTCTCCTACGGCGCGGAGTGTGGCAGCGAACATATCATAGAAGAAAGTAAAAAGCAGTCCGCAGAAAACAATGCGGAGATAATGGGCAGAAGGGGCAATCAGTTCTTCCGGGGCGCGAACAAGGCGCAGCAGAGGTATGGCAAAAATAAAGCAGATGCTGCTCACAAAGACGGTAAAGATAAAACCGATGGTGATTGTCGTGCTGATTTCTGCCTTGAGGCGGTCAAAGCGCTTTGCCCCGTAAAATTCACTGATGAGGACACCTGCGCCCCAGCTGATTCCCACGATGAAAAAAATCATTATGTTCATGATGGGATTTGCAATTCCGGCAGCCGCGAGACTGATCTTTCCGGCAAAGCGTCCGAGGATGATGGAATCTACAGCGTTGTAGGTGAGCTGGAAAAAATTACCGAGTATGAGCGGAACTGCAAAGCCAATCAGATGCCTTACCGTGCTGCCCTGGGTCATGTCTTTCATCGCTATCTGCCTGCGCGGTGTTTACCCTGTTCAATGAAATTCATGTGGGCCTTGTCTTTGCGGCTCAGGCGTTTGATGCCGGGACCGCTTTCTGAAATCTCTTTTTGCCGTGCCTGTTTTTGGGGCTTTGCCTTGTGTTCAGAAAGGACAAAGCGCTCCCATTCTTCCGGCTCCGGAACTTCAAAATGCAGGGGCTCCCTGGTAAAGGGATGGGTAAAAGTCAGCGTGCGTGCATGAAGGGCGAGCCTGCCAAAGGGATTGGTGCGGGCACGATAATTCTGGTCGCCGGCAAGGGGATAGCCCCTGCTTGCCAGATGGGCGCGAATCTGGTTTTTCTTTCCGGTATCAAGTGAAAGTTCAAAAAGGGTATGCGTTTTTCCGCGGACAATGGTTTTGTAGCTGGTTCGCGCCGGAACTTTTTCCACATTTTCATCTTCCTGAGGCACATAACCGATATGATGGGCGTTGAATGCCAGCGGGTCATCAATCAGACCGCTTTTGGAAAGATACTTGTGGGGATTTGCAGGATTTTCTGCTACGGCGCGATAAAGCCGTTCACTTACCATTGTATGCCAGCTGTCCATAATTTTCTGCTGGGCAAGTTCACCCAGGGCAAACATCATTACGCCGCTGGTGTCACGGTCCAGGCGATGGACGGCAAGGGGGCGGTGCTTTGCGTTAAAGGAACCGTTTTTGCGCATAAGGTCTTCAAGAATCTGCTGGGCTGTCTTTGCGTGACTGCCATCAAAAGGAACGCTGAGCAGACCGCTGGGTTTGTTTATGACGACCAGATAGTCATCCTGATATAAAATTTCGAGTTTGAACATGAATTTTCCTTGTGAGTATTAATAGTGGGGAGGACGGCGGCTGGGAATGTCTATGTTTTCTGCCAGTTCCTCATAGCGGCCGGCGAGGATTTTATTTTCTTCATGGAGAATTTCTATCTGTTTAGCATTTGAAACCGCTTCTTCCTGCAGTTTGCTGATAAAATCCTCCATGTAAGCGATTTTTGTTTCCAGAGCAACAAATCTTTCTTCGGTATTCATGTGATGTAGTATAGTTTCTTTTGTTTTCCAATGCAAGGCGGGAGGGAAGGGGGAGGAAGGTGAGAACGTCCGTAGAACAATGAGTTGTACCGCAAAACGGCCTGACTGCGACATTCGCTATGAAGCTGTGTTAGGTTCTTTTTACTCTTTTACCCAATCTTCTATTTCTAAGTTACTTATACGGGAGAATTCATCTACATTATGAGTAACGAGAATTCCCTTTTTACTTCTTGCTGTTGCGGCTATAAAATAATCATTTGAACCTATTATTTTTCCTGAAAGTTCTAATTCTGCACGGATTTCTGCATATTCTTCCGTCATATCATCTGTGAATGGAATTATCTCAAACGGCTTTAGGAAATTATTGACTTTCTTTACAGTCTGTTCTTTTGTCTGACTTTTGTATGCACCTAAAAGTAATTCAGCCTTTACTACAGAAGGAATTTTTATATTCTTTGGAGAAATAGACAAAAATGTTTCCTTTACAGAAGAGTATTTTCCGTTCATAAAGTAAATGCAGGTGTTAGTATCAACAAAATACATCATAAATTCTCTCTCTGTTCAAGTTGTGGCTGTTCTGGTCGAAAGAACGAGGCATCATGAACCGAACCGAACAAATCTGCCCAGCCATCTGGATAGCGAGGTTCTATTCTGTTTATTATCTGTGTCACTACCCATTTTGACAAAGACATTTTATCTGCATGAGCTTCACGTTTAACTTTGTCAAGTTGTTCTTGCGTCAAGTATAACGATAACTGCGGCATATAAAACACCTCCTGATACAAATATATAACTGTACAAGTATAATTGCAAGTATAATTTTGAACAAAGCTATAAAGAGGGCGGGCCTTGACCGCGTGCCAACTTTGAACTTCTTGTTAGGTTTTGTTTTATTCTATTCCTAATTCATTATTAAAATACTGTAATGTACAATATTGAAATCTCGGATTTACCGGAATATTTGGATTTTTCTTGTGACGAATTACATCTTTCTTATAATCTGAAACAAATTTTGCAAAGGCTATTTTTATTTCTTTTTCTCTGAACTTTATATAATTGTATTCTTTATGTTCAATTTCCGGATATTTTGAAGAATCAATGTAGTCATCACGGGATATAACAACAGCTTTTGTATAATCAAGACCAGAATTTGTCTGAGGATTGCTTTCATAACAATCTTTTATTTTATGAAGATTTGTCCTTATTGGAATTGCAAATTTATTTTTTTCTACTTCAATTAGAAGAATGATATAAGGTCTAGTTTCACCTTTGCTCAATATTTCCGCGCAATCTTTATACTTTTGATAAAAAACTGATGACAGATACCTTAATTCCATTTTTATCCACCTATAAAAAAAGCCCTGTAGTTGCCTACAGAGCTTCCTCAATCGAGCTTTATTTTGTTAGCCGGGTCAGGCTCTCCGACCCCAATCATCTATCGGATCTTATTTATTTAGCCAGGACAAGCCCTATGTCCTCAATCTGTCTATAATATCGCATAATTTTATAAAAAAATCAACTATTTTTTTTGACGAAAAAATAAATGTTGATTTGAACTAATAATTATTTCTGAATCAAATCCCCAATTTTTTTATTCTTTTCATCATAAATCTCTATAGATGTAATATTAGCAACAACTGGTGTATATCCTGATTTTTCAAAAGTTTTTTCAATTCCTTTATACTTTGAACTAGAAAAATCTTCGATTGTATAATGAAGTACAAGAATTATTTTTCTATTAATATCACCATATCTATCTTTTCTTTCTGTTTGGAAACTCTTAGCTTTATCTTTTGACATTGGAAAGAAATTATACTTTGAGAAATCAACAAGCCATAATGCCATATTAGGAATAGATTTTTTTTCTTCATATGTAGCAGCGGAATTATAAGGTTTATCTAATTGAAAATAAACTCCTTCAGCAATATCTACAGGATAACCTTCTTTTTCAAAGTCATATTTTCCAAATTCTGCATTGGTAACAGCATAAAATTTTTTTTCTTTGTAATTTTTTAAACTGCTGATTTCATCTTGGATTGCTTTTACATTATTAGCTTTATGGTCTTCCCATTCAAATTCATCTTCGTGGAATTGTTGCCAATCTTTGTAAAAATCATTTTTGATTAAAAACATTTTCTGATTTTCATTTAATGCTAAATTTGTTCCAGCTGCGTATGCATAAAATGCTTCTTTCCATTTTAAGTTTTTACCCCAATCTGTTTGTGCAAATAATGCACATCCCATTAATAAACTTACAACTAATGCTGTAAACTTTTTCATAATAAAATCCTCCTAGATTTTATCTTTTTAGTTTTGGGCGAAGTCGAGTGTAACAAGACTTCGCCCAAAGGACTTTTTCAAGTCCTTTGGGTAGTGTACACTACCCAAATTTTTAGAGAAAAAATGTTGGAGATTTTACTTTCAACGAAAGTGGCGCAGTGCGCCATATCAACTGCTTGCCCCGCAGGCAGTTTGACCGCGTGCCGGCTTTGAAAATTATGTTAGGCGATATTACATAGTTACAGCAACAACATTATAATCTTGAAGAAGTTTCTTCCCACCTGTACGAAGAACCTGCAAGAATCTTTGTGCTGTTCCCTGTGGAATATTTCGGCCAGATTCCCATGCTTCCACTGTTTTAGGTGATACCCCCAAAACAAAAGCAAAATTTTTCTGTGTCAAATTCAAATCTTCGCGAATCTGCTTGATTTCTTTGTCATGATACTGCGGGAGTTCTGCGACAGTGACATTCATTTTTCTTGCTTTTGAACTATCACCTTTTGCATATGCAAGGCTTTCTGAGAGACCATTCATAATGCTTTCAAATATTTTATTTTCTGCCATCTTGAGCCTCCTTCTCAGCATTTTTTATTGCTGTTACTATATTTTTCATTTGATTTCGTTCTGCTTTTGTCAGATTTGCCTTTTCATTCTTTGGAAATGCAGTAAGAAGATAAATATGCTCGGCAAAAACTATATCCAAATATACAATCCTTGCTCCGCCACTTTTGCCACGACCTTCCAAAGCCCAGCGGAATTTCTTAACTCCACAGGTTCCTTCCAATGTATCTCCGCAATCAGGATTTTTGCAAAGATATATTTCCAGTTCACCCAAATCATCATCAGTCAAACCGAGTTCTTTCCAAGTGCGATCAAATTCTTTGGTAATGATGAATTCTGAACTGACTCCAATCCTTTCAATTGTACTACATCCTCAGTTCCATATCTACGTGGGGAATGCCTTCTTCAAGATATTCTGCTGATGTGATTGTAAAGCCAAGGCGCTGGTAAAAAGAGATGGCGTGACTCTGGGCGTCCATGATGATTTTTTTGCAGCCGGCCTTATCTTTCAGCTGGCTGACGGCGTATTTCATAAGCTGAGTGCCGGTACCCTTGCCGTGAACCAGTGTAAGAACCCGGCCGATTTTTACAGTGTCTTTGCCATCCATAAAAGCCCTCAGGTAGGCAGTGACCCGGCCATCTTCCATTGCGAACACATGCCAGCTTCTGTAATCCACGTCATCTTCATCAACATAAGTGATTTTCTGTTCCTTTACAAAAACTTCCGCCCTCGATTTAAGGATTTCGTAGACTTCTTTTGCTGTAAGTTCGTCAAAAGTTTTTATTGTCCAGTTCAGCATTTAAAACTATCCTTTAATCACTAGACAAGATTCAAAAACACATCTTCCGCTTTCTTTGATGTGAATATACACTTTGCCCGGATTTTCCGAATCCTCTTTTTTGTAGACCCTAAGAATCTGACCTTCCCTGCTTTCGCCGGTATAGTGCACTTCAAGATCCGTGATTTCGTGAGCCTGTAAAAAATCGTCAGAGAAAACAGAAAGGGCAAGTTTGATATATTCAATATTATTCATGTGATGCGACATATCAATCTGGGAAGAACGAATCTGCTGCTCAAAAACAAATTCATCCTCAGAAAAATCAGAAGGAAAGCGCTCAAAGGGTTCATTAAAAACAGCCTGGGGAAAATTTTCTTTCGGATAGAGAAGACTGGTAATTTTAAGCGGACGGTGATTTTCCAGACTCAAAACACAGGCTTCCTGATTTGCAAGCAAAAGCGTTTTGTCCTCTTTATCAAGCAGCTGAGTATTAACATGAGTGCGCATGCCAAGATTATCAACAGGGAAAGTGCGGGCTTTAATGATTTCGCGCCAGTCCGGTCTGCGTTCAAAATGAACCTTCGTCTTCGTAAACACCCAGAAGGCATTAAATTTTTCGCGATACACTATTCCGTCGCAGCCCATGGCATTAAAGGCTTCGGTAAGATTATCCTGCACAAGCAGAATAGCCTGGGCTACTCCCATTCTCACAGACGAATCAATAAATGCAGAAGAAATCTCCCGCTCAGTCTCAAAAATCAAGTTGTCGTTCATGGAAATAATCATACTATTTTTTTAAGGTAAGGAAAAGTTGTGTTGAGCATTTTTTCAGGAGGGCGGAGAGCCGCCCTACGGCCGCACTTCGTCGCGTCCTACCCCACCCAACGGGGGCACATCCCCCGTAACGCCCAACATCATCAACTTAAGGAACCTGCTATTTAAAAATTCTAAAATCTATTAGAATTTCTGTATGGGTGGAAAAAGTATAACAAGATTTAACAGAACTGTCTCTTTATGGAAATCTAAAAAGATTAGAGAAATAGCCAGAGGAAG
>ODAI013269744.1_pt1 | contig 48680 bp, 43 predicted proteins | sample 1539321 | NCBI WGS metagenome assembly ODAI01 (sample SAMN02144231, study PRJEB22623) | gut metagenome | biome: sheep rumen | host: Ovis aries | place: New Zealand
AAGAATGAGAAAGGCGAATAGAAAACAAAAAAGAGAGCCGAAACTCTCTTTCTGTGAACCAGCTGGGGCTCGAACCCAGGACCCCATCCTTAAAAGGGATGTGCTCTACCTGCTGAGCTACTGATTCATGCTTCCTTAACGAAAGCGGCTGCAAAAGTACAATAAATTTTTGACATGACCAAATTTTTTTGAAAAAAAATGCAATTTTTAACGAAATATGCCCGAAGACGCACATCTACAACCCAAATTGGTGCTCTCAAGATGGGTTCTGACTACCCAATCCGTATTCAGACGATGGCGAGCGTATCAACCAATAATATCGAGGCTGCTGTCGCTCAAGCCAAACGATGCATTGATGCAGGTGCCGAATTAGTGCGCTTCACGACACAAGGTTTACGGGAAGTGGAATCACTCAAACTTATTCACGATGAGCTGCATCGCGACTCACGATATGCTGCGGTTCCACTGGTGGCAGATGTGCATTTTCGCGCCGAAGTGGCGGATGAAGCCGCCAAGGTCGTGGAAAAAGTGCGCATCAATCCGGGAAATTATGCCCTTCACCCCGATGAAATACGAGCTAAGTTCCTTAACCTCATCGCTATCTGCAAGGAACACCACACTGCCCTGCGTATCGGGGTCAATCACGGTTCACTCTCAAAACGAATCTTGGCTCAATACGGTGATACGCCGGATGGTATGGTCGTGAGTTGCATGGAATTTTTGAGAATAGCCGTTGAGGCGGATTTCAAAAACATTGTTCTTTCTGTCAAGGCCTCCGATACCCTCATTATGATTGAGACCGTGCGCGCCCTTGTAGCAGCCATGGATAAGGAAAATATGCACTTCCCGCTGCACTTAGGGGTAACCGAAGCCGGCGAAGGCGAAGACGGACGCATCAAGTCCGCTGTCGGAATCGGAACTCTGCTCGCAGAAGGTATCGGTGACACTATTCGCGTCAGCCTCAGTGAAGAACCGGAGAACGAAATACCCGTTGCACAAGCTATCCTTCAAGCCTGCGGCATTACCCGCTACAAAACTGAGTTCGTCTCCTGCCCGAGTTGTGGCAGAACGATGTTCGACCTGCAGCAGACAGTACACGAGATAAAAGACGCCTTCGAGGCTCGACCAGACCTCGATGCGCTACACCTTAAGATAGGCATCATGGGCTGCATCGTCAATGGACCCGGAGAAATGGCAGGAGCCGATTACGGCTATGTCGGCGCCGGAGTGGGACAAGTGTCCCTCTACCGCGGGCAAGAGTGTGTCCTCAAAAGTATTCCCCAAAGCCAAGCCGTACAACAACTACTCAAGCTCATTGAACAAGATAAACAATAATATATATTTTAAATCTTTTTTAACATGTTAAAATCTCCCTTACAAATTGCGCGTCAAGGCTATCAGCCTAAGATGCCTGTTGCCCTGCAAGGTCATGTCCGCCTTGTAGAGGGCAAAGCTACCCACTCCGTTGCCGACCAAGAAGAGATTAAAGCCCTCTTCCCGGAAACCTATGGTATGCCGATTATCACTTTTGAGCCTGCTGAGGTAGCTGAGAAAATTGAGCCTATGAACGTGGGCGTTATCCTCTCCGGAGGTCAAGCACCCGGCGGACACAATGTCATTTGCGGTCTCTTTGACGGACTCAAAAGACTGAATCCGGACTGCAAGCTCTATGGTTTCCTTGATGGTCCTATCGGTCTGATTGAAGGACGTTATAAAGAGCTCACCAAGGAGATTATCGACGACTATCGCAACACCGGTGGATTTGATATCATCGGCTCCGGTCGTACCAAATTGGAAGAAACTTGGCAATTCGACAATGGTATCGAGATTTGTAAAAAACTCAATATCAAGGCTGTAGTTATCATCGGCGGAGACGATAGTAACACCAATGCCTGCATCCTCGCTGAGTATTACAAACAGAAGGGCTGCGGTATCCAAGTCATCGGTTGCCCAAAAACCATTGACGGTGACCTTAAGAACGAAATGATTGAGACTTCCTTTGGTTTTGATACCGCCTGCAAGACCTATAGCGAGCTTATCGGTAATATCCAACGCGATGCCGCTTCTGCTAAGAAATACTGGCACTTCATCCGCTTGATGGGTCGTTCTGCCAGCCATATCGCCTTAGAGTGCGCCCTCCAGAGCCAACCTAATGTATGCCTTATCTCCGAGGAAGTAGAGGCTAAAAACATGACCCTCAACGATATAGTAGAACAAATCGTAGAGGTTATTGTGGATCGTGCTAACGCCGGACTCAACTTTGGTACCGTGCTTATTCCCGAAGGCCTGATTGAATTTATCCCCGCTATGCGTGTCTTGATTCAAGAACTCAACGATATGCTCGCCAATAACGAGGAGTTCACCTCCCTGGAAGGCGACGATGCCAAACGCGAATATGTTAAGTCTATGCTGACTCCCGCTTCCTGCACACTCTACCGCTCGCTGCCGAAGGCTATTGCCCGTCAACTCTCTATGGACCGCGACGCGCACGGTAATGTGCAAGTAAGTCTCATTGAAACCGAGCAACTGCTCATTGAGATGGTCGCTAAACGCTTGGCACAACTCAAAGCTGAAGGTAAGTACAAAGGTAAATTCAGTGCCCTGCACCACTTCTTCGGTTATGAAGGCCGTTGCGCTATCCCGTCTAATTTCGATGCGGACTACTGCTACTCCATCGGTATCACCGCGACGCATCTCATTGCCGCCGGTAAAACCGGCTACATGGCATTGGTGCGCAACCTTACCAAACCTGCCGCACAATGGGAAGCTGCCGGTTGCCCCATCACCATGATGTTCAACATGGAGAAACGGAACGGTAAGATGAAACCCGTTATCCAAAAAGCCCTTGTTGACCTCAACGGCAAGCCTTTTGAGTACTTCAAAGCGCATCGCGCTGCTTGGGCAGACGCCAATACCAGTTTCATTTATCCGGGGCCTATCCAATACTACGGTCCGACCGAGGTTTGCGACCAACCGACCCGCACCCTTAAACTGGAACATGATGCCTAATAAATTCGGCATTATAGCATTAACACTTTGTCTGAGTCTGAGTCTATATGCTCAGTACTCGGACAAAGTACTTTATGACGCCTATATAAGCGAGGACCTGTCGCTCTGGAAAAGTTATTTACTCTCTGAGGATTTCTATCTCCTATCCGAAATTGAGCAGGCGCGTTACATCAACTATGAGTATGGCTATGTTGCCGCTACCGTCCATCAAGACCCGGATGCCGGTACTCGGCTCGATTCCTTGTTGAATCATATTGATGCCATGGAAGGCATATTGCCCCCCGCAACGATTCTCGCTTACCGCTCCGCTTGGTGCGCCTATAAAGGGAGACACCACCGCATTGAGATGATGACCAAAGGAATGCAATCCAAGTCCTACGCCAAGCAGGCCGTCATACAAGATCCCGACAATGCCTTAGCACATAATGTGATGGGATTTGTGGAGTTTTATACACCTAAATTTGTTGGTGGCAGCAAAGAAAGAGCACTCGCTGAATTTAATAAAGCCCGAGAAATCATGTCTCTCGCCGGAGATACTCTCTATAACTGGAATTACCATTCTATCTTGAGTCATATCCGACTTTGCGAAGAAAAATATGTCTCAAATCACTAAAAGTGAAAAAAAACGCAAAAAAATTTGGTTATATCAAAAGTTTATTGTATCTTTGCAGCCCGAAATCCGAAAGGGATTTTTACTTGCCTAATGGTGTAACGGTAGCACTACAGATTCTGGTTCTGTCTGTCTGGGTTCGAATCCTGGTTAGGCAACAAAAGAGAGACCATCGGTCTCTCTTTTCGTATCATAACCTAAGCACCTCTGTTTAACCATAAGGTATTAACGATATTTGGATTCATTAGAGTCCTCTAATAGACTCAGATAGGAGAAATATCGTGACGGGGCGATGTCTCCTCGCTCGAGTGCTTGCGTCACGGCACAGCCGGGTTCATCTATGTGCATACAATCCCCATATCGGCAGTGCTTGCCTGCCTCAAAAATGTCGCGGAAATAATGGCTAATCTCATGGGGACTCATATCTACTGCCCCAAATCCTTTAATACCCGGAATATCTATGATACGCGCATCATTAAGTTCATACATCTCGGAGAAAGTTGTCGTATGCATGCCTTTGTGATGGGCATCAGAGATAGCCCCTGTACGTGTCACTTCGCGTCCGCAAAGTGCATTAAGAAGAGTGGATTTACCCACACCGGAATTACCGGCAAGTAAAGTCGTTTTGTGAGCAAGCAGAGCGGGAAGTGAGCTCTCCGATAAACTTCCGGAAGACTTGAGCGAGAGGGCGAGGGTTCGGTAGCCCATTTGTTGATAGATATCACTTAGTGACGTTAATTGCCCTAATTGCTCCTCAGTCAGTAAATCTATTTTGTTGAAGAGTAGGATGACAGGCACACGGTAGGCTTCTGCCGTCGCTAAAAAACGGTCAATAAAAGTTGTGTTGGTCTCCGGCTGCTGCAACGTGACTAATAACAAAGCCTGGTCGATATTGGCGGCAAGGATATGCGCCTCTTTGGAGAGGTTGGTCGCACGCCGGATGATATAGTTGCGGCGAGGTTGGATTTCTGTAATCCAGTTGGTGCCATCCTCTTGCTGTTGAACGGTGACATAATCACCCACCGCAACAGGGTTGGTCGTGCGGAGGTCTTTAAGCCGTAGATTACCTTTGATTGCGCAATCTAAGACACTACCTCCTTCCGTATGAACGAGGTAGTGCTTACCGGTTGTTTTAATGACTAATGCACGCATTAGACAGTCATTATTTCCTTTTCTTTCCTTGCGTAAATTTCATCCATCTGCTTGATATACTTATCATGCAGCTTCTGAATTTCCTCCTCGGCATCTTTTTCGGCATCCTCTGGGAGACCGTCTTTTTGCGCCTTCTTGAGTGCTTCGATGGCCTCGCGGCGGGCATTGCGCACGGAAACCTTTGCCGACTCTGCCTCGGCCTTGCATTGTTTAGCAAGTTCGCGGCGGCGGTCTTCGGTCAACGGCGGAATAATCAGGCGGATGCACTCTCCGTTATTATTCGGTGCCAAGCCGATATTGGAGTTAATGATAGCTCGCTCTATAACTGAGAGCATGGATTTTTCCCACGGCTGAATTTGGATCGTTCGAGCATCGGGAGTCGTAACAGTCGCGACATTGGCGATGGGAGAAGAGGCGCCGTAATAGTCAACCTTAATGGGGTCTAAAATACGGGAAGAGGCTTTACCTGCACGAATGTGAGCCAAAGCATCATCTAAGTAGAGGACGGCGGCTTCCATGCTGTCCGTCGCATTGGTTTTAATGTCTTTTGGGTCTTGCATAATAGTAGATATTAGGGGTTAACAATCGTTCCTATATTTTCGCCATTGATAACTTTCTGGAGATTGCCGACGATGTCCATATTGAAGACATATATCGGCATCTTATTTTCCTTACACATCACGATGGCGGTCAGGTCCATTATCTTGAGTCCCCGACTCAGTATTTCATCATAGGTTATGCTGTCGAACTTGGTGGCGGCGGGATTGGTCTCAGGATTGTCGGTATAGATACCATCCACACGGGTTCCTTTGAACATAATATCGCAGTTCAGTTCTATTGCTCGTAGGGCAGAAGCCGTATCAGTTGTGAAGAACGGATTACCTGTTCCGCCGGCGACAATGACGATATTGCCTTTGCCAAGCAGACGTTTCGCTCTATCGGGGCTATAAAAATCACCGACAGGCTCCATCCTCACGGAAGTCATCACACGCACTTTTTTATGCAGTGCCTCCAAAGCAGAAGCGAGGGCAAGAGAGTTGATGACGGTGGCGAGCATTCCCATTTGGTCACCTTTGACACGGTCAAAACCTTTTTGTGCGCCACTCAGGCCTCGGAAGATATTGCCTCCGCCGATAACGATAGCTATCTCGACACCTTGGTCGCTCAGCGCGGAAATCTGCTTGGCATAATCATTCAGACGCTCAGGGTCTATCCCGTACCCTTGATGTCCCATAAGGGACTCACCGGATAGTTTGAGTAATATTCGCTTAAACATAACAATTTAACGTCGCGTAGCGACCATTTTAACTATTTAACGTTTTAACGTGACACGTGACAGAATCACTCTTTGTACCAACTGGCGTACATCGCATAGTTGTGGGCGATTTTTTCGTTCATCTCCTGCGTTTGGGCTGGTTCTATCTTCTTGATAAACTTAGCCGGCACACCGCCCCATAACTCGTAGGCACCAATCTCTGTATTTTTGAGCACGAGTGCCCCCGCCGCAACGATAGCACCTTGCCCCACATGAGCACCATCCAATAAGGTCGAACCCATTCCTATCAAAGCATAATCATCTACATCGGCTCCGTGAATGGTCACATTATGTCCTACGGATACATAGTCACCGAGGGTGATGGTTGATTTCTGATAGAGGGTATGCAACACGGCACCGTCTTGGATATTGCAGTGCTTACCTATTGTGATGGTATTTACATCGCCCCTCAGTACGGAGTTGAACCACAAGGAGCTACCCTCCCCGACGGTCACATCGCCGACGATGGTGGCATTATCTGCCATAAACACATCATCTGCGATGCAAGGCGTCAGGATTTCTCCGTTGCGATTGATGGTCTTTATCAGCGCCATAGATTAGCGGGCATTGATAATGGCCATGAACTTCTCGGCTACCAATGAAGCACCGCCGATGAGACCTCCGTCCACGTCGGGATTAGCAAAGAGCTCAGCTGCGTTCTTCTCGTTGCAGGAGCCACCATAAAGGATGGTCGTGTCGTCTGCCACTTGCTCACCATATTGCTTGGCTACCAAACTGCGGATATAAGCGTGCATCTCTTGTGCTTGCTGAGGCGTAGCTGTCAGACCGGTACCGATTGCCCATACCGGCTCATATGCGAGGGTAATATTAGCCCACTGCTCGGCTGTCAGGTTGAAGACGGAACCTTCTAATTGCTCTTTGACTACTTCGTTCTGTTTGCCGGCTTCGCGCTCCTCTTTCACCTCACCGATGCAGAAAATCACTTTCAAGCCGTTGGCCAATGCCAAAAGCACTTTCTCTTTCAGTATAGCGGCATCCTCGTGGTAATAAGCACGGCGCTCGCTGTGACCTAATATGCAGTACTCTGCACCGGTAGAGCGAACCATCTCTGCACTTACCTCACCGGTATAAGCACCCTTCTCTTTGTCGGCGCAGTTCTCGGCTGCTACCTTGATTGGCGAACCTTTGAGCAATTCCGCAACCGATGCCAAGTGGATAAACGGAGTTCCGATAACCACTGCGCATGAGGGGTTCTTAACTGCTTCTTTTAACTCAGTAGCCAATGCTACACCTTCTTGCAGGTTCTTGTTCATTTTCCAGTTACCTGCGACCATTTTTGTTCTCATAACTATATATTATTTGATTGTTTGACCTTGCATATTGTATATTTTGCCGTTACGCATAACCAGGATATGTCCGTTTTGAAGCACCTTTACGGCAGACGGAACAACCTTGCCATTAAGTTCGTCAAGCCCTGTCGGAGAGTCATATTTCACCTGTATAGACTTGATATACATAGCTTTCGCGGTATTGGTAAACCTTATCTCGACTGCACCGCGCAGACCTTCTGTATTGACAAAGGTATAATCGGTGCTGACACCTGTCAACGCTATCGTTTCTCCAATCTGCTCATCGCCGATATAAACGGCTAATTGGCCATCGCCGGAGTAGTTCTTCGCCGAATTGACCGTCACCGCACGGACAAGACAATCGGTGGTATTCTCTGTGATAAAGGAAGCACGTTGTGCAGCTGTAGAACTGGAACCTATCTGGAAACCTAATCCTCCTGAACTGTCCCATGAGAAACGACCTTTCTGGAGAGAAACGGTCCAATCATAATCCCCAAAAGTATTGGCACCCGCTACAGGTTTTAAATCGTAAGTAAAGGTGTAACTATAGTCGTCACAGCCAACGAAAGGCAATGCCTCATTCAGTACCGTAACATGACAGAGCGCCCACTCGCCCCTATCGCGAGAAGTAACGATAATCTCCGTTTCGCCGGGAGCTACAGCACGCACCATACCGCTATTGGTCACGATAGCCACGGCCTCATTATTGCTGGTATATGTGCAGGACTTGACCGTTGCGTTTGCCGGATACACTACGACACTCAGCGGACTACGCTCGCCTAAACGGAGCGTCATACTGGTCGGATTGACCTTGACTTGCGTCACATGAACCGTATCTATCTCATTGGGTGCCAAACCGATAATGGCATCTATATAATTGCCAAACTCAAAATTACCGGTCTCACCATAAGAGGCACCCATCGTCGTGCTGATGACATCAAGCGGCGAATAACCGTTGCCCACACCCGACCAGCCGAAATTGAAGTGGAAATTGCCTTCACTGTCACGACCATCTACCACAAAAGCATGACCGGAAGCGTTTTCCAAACCTTCGGATATATCATAGCCCGCCATCAAAATAGGCTTTCCGGCTTCCAGATCCGCATTAAAAGCTTCGGTAAATCGGGCAATAGACGGACCTTCATCCTCGGTAGCGGCGTATCCACTCTGCCGGTAGTAATCGTTATAGTATTGCCCCATCTTGGTCCAGTAAGTCGTATAGTGGTAACCGAAGTGCTTCTCCAATCCGATTCCCATTGTGTCTAACAGGGCACCGCTGCCACCGGTTTCATCGCCGCCGAAATCCATATGTGCCGCTACAGCAACATGGTACATCAGACGCGCCACCTCATTTCCCTCCGCTTCGGAATAAGAATCGAGATAGGAAGGACGCATCAGGTCCCAATTGTAAGGAGCGATAGTATCATAATTGAGGCTTATCATCTCGACATACTCATGATCGCGATTAAACCAACTACTCCACCAACTGCCGCCGCTACTTTCACCGGCTGCTGCATCTCGTTCCCAACCATAGGTTTCTATACCGCCATTGGTTTTAGCGGGGTGCTTCCAATAGCGCAAAATCTGTGCTGCCGCGGTAGCCACACAGCCTATGTAACTGCGTGTATTATCCTTCGGATCTGTGGGGCATAACAGGTTAAAGGGCGCATCTTGATCCCAGCGAATACCTTCACGGTCGAGAAGAGGCTCAATCGGTGTCACGGCTGCCGAAGTAGCACGCCTTAACACATTGCTGTCATTGACCGCGGACACACGCTCCTGCAGATAACCCATAAACCACTTAAAGGACGGATTGAGCATCGCTGTGGCGTAATCACCCTCATCGGCATAGAACAGCACTTCTTCTGTGCGGTCATCGCCGCTAATCAGCATGAAACCGTCCCGTTCTACCGGATGTATCACATAAAAAGCAGGCTCCGTACTATTGAGCTTTGTTATCGTTTGATCCACTCGATAAGTCGTATGGCGAACTCCTGCCTGCGCACATAGTACCAGACTCACCAAGACAAGAGTAATGATTTTTCGTTTCATAAATTACCTGTTCTTCAAATTATATTTATCTATTATTGTGCCGTTTTGGAGCACTATCACGCCGGGATTGGCGCGCACGATGGTCTTCAGCGTCACGGGATCGCAACTCAAGAAGCGGCTCATCTCCAAACCCGTTTCCTGACAGAACGCCTCTATATCCGCCTCGCCGGAACCGGTCACATAGTAGCACGGCTCATCTATTGCATCTAATTTATCAAGATGTTTGCGGTCAGTCTTGGCAAGGTCATACATAATCACCAACGTTACCATATCCTCACTCTCCAAAATATCATAGGTCATGTCTTCATACTCCATGCTCATCAACTCAAAATCATGAATAGGAGGCTCATAACCCTTCTTGATAAGCTCGGATTTCTGCCTGACAAAGGTCCAACTCGAATCGTTCTTCGGGTAGTTCTCTAAAGTAAACTCCTGCTCCTCACCGTCCTTCTGATAGACAAAAGTAATCGCATATTGGTCGGGCTCCGCATCTTCCGGATACTCCATCAACTCGGGGATATTATTGCCTATCTTATAGGGCCTGAAATCCTTTATTGGCAGGTGGTTCAATGTCCAGAACATGAAGCCTAAAGTGCAGCCGATACTGATTATAGCAATCCCCGCCTCCACCGGTGATGTCCACATCGGACGGGTATATTTCTTGGTAATCAGCAGAATGACTACCAACAGCATCAGCATGATATTCTTCCAGAATGTCTGCCAATTAGTCAGAATCACGGCATCCCCGAAACACCCGCAGTCGCTTACCGGATTAGTCAGCGCAATATAGAGCGTTAGAGGCGTCATCACGCAGTAGAACGCAAAACTCAGCCATGCCGTCCAATTGGTTTTGACATGTAGCACCATGCAGACGCCCAAAGTCACTTCAATGACAATCAGACACATCGCCGCCGCCTCTGACAATGGCAGAAACTCCGTAAAGAAACCACCGAATGCTTTCAGGTAATCCTCTATCTTATAGGTCGTTCCAAGAGGATCGATCATCTTCACAACACCCGAGAAAATGAACACTATACCCAATAAAGTTCGGGCGATATGCGATATAATATTTAATGTTTTCTTCATAATTTTGCTTTTATTAAGTAAAATACTGCATAATTCAGCATGTCGAAATAATTGCCTTCACAACCTTCGCTCGCGAGGGTTTTGTTATTATTGGCAGTTATGTTCTTATTGCGGTTAATCTTGGTCAATATAATGTCCGTCAGGCTCTCCGGCTCCATGTCACGCCATGCCTCACCGTAGTCATGGTTCTTCAGGAGCATCAATTCTTTAGCCTCTTTCGCATATTGGTCATAGAGTTCAGTTGCCTCTTCGGCACTCATATCGGTGGTATCGCTTATACCTTTGCGCAATTGGATAAGCCCGATAATCGAGTAGTTCACAATCGCTATATAGGCGTCCTCTATGGACTCACCGACCATATTAACACCCGTCATTTCGATTTCGCGAATACGCTTGGCTTTGATGAAAAGTTGGTCATTTACCGTCTTTAGACGCATAATCCGCCACGACGGACCATAATCTTTCATCTTTAGCGTATATATGCGCCGGCACTTGGCGATGACGCTGTCAAATTCTTCTGCTGTATTCATATTATCCTTTTTTTTGTATAGTTCGTTACACCTCCATCGTGTTAATTACTTTGCGCTGATAGCGTTGTTTGGGGTATCGTGTTTGCGGAGGGTCTCCATTAATGAATTTAGTTTTAAAGTAAGGTTTTTGCAGCGATTTCGGAATATTTTTGCAGTTTCATCATCCATGTACCCTAAATCTTCCGCTGCGTAAAGCATACTTCTTACTTCGCCACAAGAGCCTAAAGCAATGTTTAAGAAATTCAAGAATAGCTTATTATCTATTGAATTATACCCTCTCTCAAAACCTTCTGCAATGTTGTTCATAACCGAGACTGAAGCACGTTGAATTTGGTCGTTAAAACCATAATCTCTACATGTTTTGAACGACGAGTATATATCTTTTACCAGATCTCTCGCCAACTGCCATACTACCAAGTCTTCAAATTTATAAACCTTCATATATTAACATTCACTGCCCAACACGCAGTCACCAACATTCACTTATCAACACGAAGTTACTAACACGCAGTTTCCAACACGCAGTCACCAACCTCCGCCAAGGAGCACAACTTTTGCTCACCCGAGGTCATATTCTTGAGCATCACTTTGTTCTCGGACATCTCGTTACTGCCTACTATGGCGACATAAGGAATATGCTTGGCATCGGCGTAACCCATCTGCTTCTTCATCTTCGCTGCCTCGGGATATACCTCTACACGCAAGCCTTGAGCCCTTAACGACTTAGCCCATTGTAGAGCATAACGCAACTCCGCCTCTCCGAACGTTACAAACAACAATTGCGTACCCGCCTCGGCTTCTGAGGGATAAAGGTCCAACTCGGACAAAACATCATATATCCTATCTGCACCGAAAGATATTCCGACACCGCTCACATTCGGCAATCCGAAAATACCCGTTAGGTTATCATACCTGCCGCCGCCGGTGATACTACCCATCTGAACATCAAGAGCTTTTACTTCAAAAATCGCACCCGTGTAATAGTTCAGTCCGCGTGCCAGACACAAATCCAATTCTATATTCAGTTGAACCCCGGCTACATCAATCAGTTCGAATATCTGCTCCATCTCCTTTACGCCCTTCAGACCTATCTCGCTACCTGCCAGAAAATCCTTCAACCGAACTAATTTGTCCTGATTCGTGCCTCCCGATTCTTGATTCAATATCGGCTGCAATTTCTGTACGGAATCTTCGCTTAAACCACGTTCAAGCAATTCCTCATTCACTTTCTCAAGCCCTATCTTGTCCAACTTATCGATGGCTACGGTGATATCTATCATCTTGTCCGCCGCACCGATTGACTCAGCTATACCGGCCAATATCTTGCGGTTATTGATATGCAGGCACACCCGGATACCAAAGCGTTTATACACCTCTTCCACAATCTGAATCAACTCCAACTCGGCGAGCAACGACTCCGTCCCGATTACATCTACATCGCACTGGTAGAACTCGCGGTAACGACCCTTCTGAGGCCTGTCTGCACGCCACACCGGCTGGATTTGAAAACGCTTGAACGGAAACGATATCTCCTCCCTATGCTGCACCACGTACCGCGCAAAAGGCACTGTCAAATCGTAACGTAATCCTTTTTCCGGAGCCTCCGCAGCTTTCTCTCCGCTATTCTGAATACGGAAAAGCAACTTGTCGCCTTCTTCGCCATACTTGCCCATTAAAGTGCTCATCAACTCCATGGACGGCGTCTCTATCTGCTCAAAACCGTACTTCTTAAACACATCTCTGATGGTGTCAAAAATGTAATTGCGTCGAACCATCTCTATTGGTCCGAAATCCCTTGTCCCTTTTGGTATATTTGGTTTATTCATAATCCTATCTATTTTTCCTTTCGACTTTCTGCTTTCGACTTTCTGCATCTGTCTATATCTATTACGGGGTGCCATCCCGACATATGTTTTTTCTTCTATTACGCGGCATCGAATGCCGCCTCTGCCGCTTCGTCCATTATGCCGGATATTATCCGGAACACCAACACGCAGTCACCAACACGCAGTTACTAACACGGCGGAGCCGTAAATATAACGGGACCACAACGGGACCACTACGGGACCACTGTTATACATCGAGCATAGATCGCTTATGCTTCATGCCCCGATAATGGCATTATAAATTCTCTCCGTGGCACCTAATTCGCTCTCCACATACTCGAGAGCCTTCTTCCCCATTTCTTCATGCTGGGCAAAAGCATTATCCAATACCGTCTCCAATTGCGGATAGGTCTTTACACTCGCCGCTGCGCCAACACGTATTAAGTCTTTTGCCTCCCTAAACCGCTCATAATGAGGACCGAATATCACCGGCATACCGTAAACAGCAGCCTCTATGGTATTATGTATCCCCACTCCGAAACCTCCGCCTATATAGGCAACATGTCCGTAACGGTATATACTGGAGAGCATTCCTATTGTGTCTATTACCAAGACACGGACACCCGTTGGCATATAGTTTCGCGTCTCACTATAGTACATCATGCGCCCCTCAAAGAGGTTAAATATATAGTGCAGATGTTTGGAATCTATCTCATGCGGCACTAACACTAACTTGACATCCGGACGCGCCGCTACGTATTGCGCCAACAACGCCTCATCTTGCGGCCATGTGCTGCCGGCAATCAAAACGTTCTCACAGCCTTCCACGAACTGTTCTACAAAGCGAAACGGGTTTGCGACTGCATTGGTTTGCGTTTCAGCACCCGACAAAAACGACGTGCCGGAAGCAATGCGTACAACACGATCAAAACGCGTATCACCGGACACCACAATCTCGGGCTTTGCCGCTCCTGATTTTTTGTCACTCCCATTCAACACACCCAAAGCATTCTCTAATAACGACTTACTGGCCTCGTCCTGCACAAAAATGCAGTCAAAATTACCCAATAACCTCAGATACCACTTTCCCCATGGTTTGAAGAATAGTTGGTTCGGTCTGAAGATTGCACTAACGCTATAGAGCGGTATGCCCCGTTTATGGATTTCTTTGAGATAAGCAGGCCAAAACTCGTACTTGACAAAGATTGCCATCTTCGGTTGCACTGCATCGAGGAACTTCTTTACACGCCGAGGCGTGGCAAAAGGCAGATAAAGTACCTTGTCCACCAGCCCGTAGTTCTTTCGCAACTCGTAGCCGGAAGGACTGAAAAAGGTTAGCAGAATCTTCTCGTGTGGACGCTCCTGACGCAGTTTTTCAATGATAGGACGGGCTTGTTCAAACTCCCCCACCGATGCAGCATGAAACCAAATTGGTCTCTCGCTGTTCTCTGCACCCGACGGATACACATCTCTCTGCGCCTGCGACTCACTCCACATAAGGGGGGCTGCCGTTTGTTTGGCAACCTCTCGCTGTCCCTTAATAATCAACCTCGCCTTGCGATGCCCGAACAGGGCGGCTATCCGTATCATCAAAAAATATATCCACATATCCGCATACTTGGGACTGCAAATATACAACAAAATTTTGGAACATACAAATAAAAGTGCAAAATTTTTGAATTTATTCAAATTAATAACCTTATTGGGGCAATCGGGAACTTGTTCACAGAGAGACCTGATAAGGTTATTAATGAATGTAGTGCGAAATTTTTATGCAAATAAATTACCATGGCAGATAAAAAGAATCTTTGTTTTCATAACAAAGTCCTGTATGCTCATTTAATCCATAGGGTCATCGTAATAATCGGGATCCCAAAACTCAACCTCGGGATCGTTTACCGAATAATCATCATCGTTATACATAATCAATACAGTTTAAATGGTAATAAAGGGAACAGCTTCCTCTTGCCATGCCCGTTCAAGAATAGGCATAATAGATTGCAACTGGTCGGGGCCGAGACTTGCACCTTTTCCGTGCTTATCTACATACGGTACGAAAGATTTGTGTAACGCGATGTGATTATCATAAAGTTCGCAATAAGTAAGACCCTCGTTCCAAATGGAAACGAGCGGTTTATTGGACTTTTGCTGCTCTGCGAGTGAAAGGGCGCCTTCATTGCGGTCTGTATAAGTACGCTGATTATAAAAGAAAAAATGGTCTGCCCACTTGATGGCATTGTGCCGACCAAATACTTTTTCTTCCCACTTACGTCTTCCCGTTCCTTTATGAGCAAATGGTCCTCCCAAGACCCGTTCAGCATAGTCGGCCATACAATGAGGCGAGAAAATATCGAAATTCAGATTTCCGCAGATATCATCGGTAATAAGGCACGGGTACAATACTCCGGACTCCATGGGAATATAGGCAATGTAAGCATAGGCATTCGGCTCTACCAAGTCATCATAACTGAATGCGAAATGATGCATGTCCATGCGCAGGGCACTATCTTGCATCGTGACTTCAATCTTTGCATGAAGAGGGAAAGGAGTTTGGTCCTTTTTCCATGCACGATAGATAAGATTCTGTGCTTGTGTTTGGGCAATCCATGTTGCCCGTTCATCAGCATAAATAGTCCGCCATTCCTGGCCGACTTCATTACAAACCGTCTTCCAAAACGCAACAGGATTGGTGTCCCTTAGACTCGCGAAGGATTTTGTAAATTGTTCTTTCATAATAAATAATTAAATAAAATTAGTTAATAGATCGATTGCAATTACCTATTATGAAAAACTGAGTGCAAAAGTATAAAACATTTTTGAGATATGCAAATTTTTCTGCTGTTTTTCCAATATTTTACCGATTTTAGGTCTGTTGCCTGTACTTTTCTGCTTGCAATGATACCAACATTTAAGGATATATGCTAATTATTTATGCAATAGTAGCAGAAAACACCACAATTTGGCGCACATTTTGTAAATAAATTTGCAGGTATCAGAAAAAAAATGTACTTTTGCAGCGGTATTATAAATACCTGACTAACAATGATAGCCCAAGGACAAATAGCATTGATTACATCCACATCCCGCCATTTTAAGTATATAATCAGGCATAAGGGCATTGTTTTTATTGAGAACGGCACGTTTTATGTCGTTCACCGCCTTGTCAAAGGTATTGAGATTGTGCCGCTTGAGAAATTTTTAGAAACGCGCACTATCCTGAATATCAAGCGCTATAAGTTGAAGCACGATGTCAATATCACTGAACTGGTTCGGACTAAACAATATAACCGCTACAAACTAATCAACAATAACTGCGAGAACTTCTGCAACGACTTTATCAACGAGCACTCCACCAAGAAACGAGCCATCTATTCCGAGCAAATAGCCTTTTGGATTTCAACCGGAGTCTTGGCGTTATTTGGTGGAATCGGTGCTGTCTTTATGGACGTAGATTGGTTGACAATACTTTGTGCCGTTGTCCTATTCCTTCCCATCAGCATCTTTATAAAGTCTCACTTTGACTTTATTAAATAGAAAAAGTCCCCTTGTTTACGCGTTGAGGGAGTCGAGGCGTTCTTCCATGGCGAGCATTTCGTCGCGGAGGTGTGCAGCGTTGTCGAAATCCAAGTTCTTAGCGGCTGCGAGCATGCGTTTTTTCTGTTGGTCAATGGCTTTGGTGAGTTGGACGGCATTCATGGTCTGCCACGCTGCCGTTTGCCAAGAGCGACGAATTGCCTCCTCGAGTTTGCGTTTTTCCTCTTGCGGGTCTTTATAGAGCGCCGAGAGGGCGGAGGTATTGATTTCTTTTTTGACGGCAGAAGGTGTGATATGGTGAGCTTCATTGTACGCCATTTGTTTCATGCGGCGCCGGTTGGTTTCGTTGATTGTCTCCTGCATAGATACCGTAATCTTGTCGGCATAGAGAATGGCTTTGCCGTGGACATGTCTTGCGGCGCGCCCGATAGTCTGCGTCAGTGAACGTGCGTCGCGCAGGAATCCCTCTTTATCGGCATCAAGGATAGCCACCAAGCTTACTTCGGGTAAGTCTAAACCTTCCCGCAAGAGGTTCACTCCCACCAAGACATCATAAACGCCCTTGCGGAGGTCTTCCATGATTTTGATACGCTCAATGGTGTCAATATCCGAGTGGATATACGCAGAGGAGATATTGTAGGTGCGCAGATAATCATCCATTTCTTCCGCCATGCGTTTTGTAAGCGTAAGAACAAGCGTGCGTTCATGGCGGTGAATACGGGTTTTTATTTCGTCCATGAGGTCATCAACTTGGTGCTTTGAGGGTCGCACTTCTATTTCGGGGTCGAGCAACCCTGTAGGTCGAATGACTTGGTCCACGACAATACCTTCCGAGCGTTCCAGTTCGTACTGTGCGGGCGTCGCAGAGACATAAATGGTCTGTCCTGTTTTGGCTTCAAACTCCTCAAAGGTCAAGGGTCTGTTATCCCGTGCGGCAGGCAGTCGGAAGCCATACTCAACGAGGTTGGTTTTACGGGCTTTATCGCCGCCGTACATAGCATGTAACTGTGGTATCGTAACATGGCTCTCGTCTATGACGAGCAGAAAGTCCTTGGGGAAGTAATCAATGAGACAATACGGCGGCGTACCCGGTTCGCGTCCATCGAAATAGCGGCTGTAGTTCTCAATGCCGGAACAATAGCCTAACTCCTGAATCATTTCCATATCATACTTGACGCGTTGCTCCAGACGCTCGGCATACAATTCTTCACCATTGTCGCGGAAGTACTTAGCCTGCGTTGCGAGGTCTCTCTCAATTTGAACGCGCGCCGCCGCCATACGCTCTTTAGAGGTATTGAAAATGGTAGCGGGATATATTTTATAGTCCTCAAAAGACTCAATGGTGGTGTTATTGAGCGGGTCGATAGTGGCTATATGGTCTATCTCTGAGCCGAAGAACTCCACCCTCACGACCTCGTCGGCATACGCCAAAGCGATATCGACAGTATCTCCCCGCACGCGAAAGTGACCACGGGTCAACTCCAAGTCATTACGGAGGTACTGTGCGGCGACCAGTGCTTTAAGCAGGTCATCCATCGGTTGATACTCCCCTCGGGCAATGGCAATACAATTGAGCGTGAAGTCTTGCGGAGAGCCAATACCATAGAGACAGCTGACCGAGGACACAACAATAACATCCTGCCTACCGGAGAGCAGTGCCGCCGTAGCACGCAGGCGCAGAGCGTCTATCTCCATATTGACCGCCAGGTCTTTCTCAATATAGGTATCGGTAGAAGGGATATATGCCTCCGGCTGGTAATAGTCATAATAAGAGACAAAGTACTCCACGGCGTTATGGGGGAAAAAGGATTTCATCTCCGCATAGAGTTGTGCCGCAAGCGTTTTGTTATGACTAAGGATAAGCGTCGGTCTATTAAGTCGCTCAATGACATTGGCGATGGTAAAGGTTTTACCGCTTCCGGTAACCCCTAAGAGCACCTCAGCAGGCGCACCGGCTTGGATGCCCTGTACGAGGTGGTCAATAGCTTCGGGCTGATCGCCGGTGGGTTTATATGGACTTTCTAAATGGAACATGATTTATTTACGCAGATAAGGAGAAGAAAAAAGCCGCTTTGCAGCGGCTCTTCCTTCTTACTTAACTCGTCTTTCAGGAATACGAGCCTTTTTACCGGTGAGGTCACGGAGGTAGTAAAGTTTAGCGCGACGCACTTTACCATACTTATTGATGGTAATAGACTCGATGAACGGGCTGTCCATCGGGAAGATACGCTCAACACCTACATTACCGCTCATTTTGCGAACGGTGAAGCGCTTTTTAGCACCGGTTCCTTTGATAGCGATTACATCGCCACGGAACTCCTGGATACGCTCCTTATTACCTTCCTTAATACGATAAGCAACGGTGATTTGGTCACCTGCTTGGAATGCCGGGAACTCTTTCTTAGCACCGACAAAAGCCTCTTCGGCAATCTTCATTAAATCTGCCATAACAATCATTTTGTATGGTTAAGCCCTCCGTATGCACTACAATTCCGAAATATTCTAATCAGCTGTTCCTCCCCCTGACGGGGAGCGGGAATAGAAATTCGTACCTAATCGCACAGAGACGTAAGGCGAAAAATCGTGCAAAGTTATACTATTTCTATGACATATGCAAATTTTTTATAAAAAAAAGTATTTTTTCTTGTTTTTTTCGCAAAAAAGCATTAAATTTGCAGCATGAATATGAAAAAGTTGTTTATTCTCTATCCATTCGTATTGCTAACCCTCATAGGTTGTCAGCCGGTTAAGCACCCTGTCTTACTATCTGACACGGCACAATACTTCACTGCTTCTAAAGACAGTTCCACGACTATTCTCAACGTGTATCAGCCGGAAAGTAATGCTCTTTTGGCGCAATATGCATTCGACAAGCCCTACGAGCGTTTGGCAGTAACAAGTGCAACGCATATGGGCTTTTTGCAAGCCTTAGGCAGAGAGGATGTTGTGGTAGCGATGACGCGTCCCGACCTTATATACAATCATCCTAAGCAGGATATCGCTGATATAGGCGAAGATATCAATCTCAATATAGAAGAACTTTTTCGGGTTAATCCTCAGGCGTTGCTGGTAACCTCTTATGGTCAGCCGTTACCTAACTTAGAGCGTATACGTCGCGCCGGTATAGAGGTTATTGAAATGGTTGAGTGGCGTGAGCAAACGCCGTTGGCCCGTGCGGACTGGTTACGGTTCATGGGTGCGTTGATTGGTGAGGAAGCGCGTGCAGACTCTATCATAACAGCCGTTCGTGATCACTATCACGAACTGGTTCAACAACAAGATAAGTATATCCAATTTCCGACGACTATTATGTCGGGCGCGGCGTTTAGAGGGACATGGTATGTGCCCTCGGGCGGTACCTATATGGGGAGGTTGTTTTGGGACGCGGGTGCGGATTATGCGTACTACGAAGATATGCGTCATAGTTCTATCCCACTAACGTTTGAGACCGCACTACAGCGTTTTGGCAATGCCGAGGTATGGGTTGGCTGCAATTGCCAGAGCTATAAGGAGTTATTGACGCTTGATGAGCACCACGCATGGTTTAAAGCCTACAAGAACAAACGTGTATATAATTGGTACAAGAAGACCACCGAGGCGGGCGCTAATGATTTCTGGGAGCGAGGAATAACTCACCCTGACGAAATCTTAGAGGATATTATCACCATTTTGAGCAATCAACATGTTAAAGAAGAAGAACTCCATTACGCGTCGCCGCTTTTTTAGTCGAAAGTCAAAAGTCGAAAGTCGAAAGCGATGTTAAGCCTTCGGCTGTTAATAACTGCTTGTCGCCCTGCGTGTTAGCAAGTGAACGCCCATGGGGCTGTTAGTAAGTGCGCGGAGCCGTCAAAAGCCTTTGTCTTTTACTATAAAATAGGCCTACAGCGAGTACGAAATAGAGGGCTGTTAATCCCCACAACGCGATGTACTCCATACTTGTGGTAGCAAGAGAAGCCCCCATGGAGTTGATATGAATAAAGCCGTGTGCCCCCCATGTATAAGGGATGAAGTAGGACAAGTACAGCCACGCATTCGGTATCATTTCTTTAGGCCAAGAGATCCCTGCCATAAAGAGGAAAATCAGCGAAGTGGATATGAGCAACACCAACCCCGATTCGCGGTTACGGATAAAGACAGATACACACATCGAGAAGAAAACCACTGCCAAGATGTAGGGCACTATAAAGAGCAATAAATCCCCTATTGCGCCTATGTGCGGAATATCAAACAGTCTCGGGAAGAAACCTAATAAGATAGCCGCGAGGGCGTAATAAATCAGGAAATACGCACATGCACGTCCGATAAGCGAATGAAACGAGTATTGGTCGATATTTTCCTCGCGCGCAGTTCCCCCTAACATACAAATACCGAAAAGCAGAGTCTGGTGCAGAATCAGCACCAATACCGCCGGAATAAGGAACGAGCCATATCCTCCGGTCGGTGTAAAAAGCGCAGTCTCCGAATAGGGAGCGTCTTGCACTAAAGCCCAAGCGAACTCTTTTCCCATACCCATTTGTTCATATCGGTCAATCTGGATATTGCGCATAGACTCGAGCATGACCTGATTGCAAGAGAGATAGATTGCTTTCATATAGAGAAAGGAGGACATGTCGCAGTAGAGCGATATATGTGCCTGTCCGAGCGGGTCCGCCAGTTGTTTCTCATAATCTCGGGGGAAATAGATGATACCATGCACCTTTTGATTTCTGAGCAGTTTTTCGGCTTCCGCCATAGAAGTACAGGTATAACATAGTTTGACATCCGGTGAGGCGTTCCATTTATGGAGGAAGTCTCGGCTCGCAGGAGAATTGCTCAAATCGACCACGGCTACCGGCACATCAGTAATTTGTTCATTCCAATATACCGCTTTATATATCAACGGATAAGCCAATGTCGCGACAATAAAAATCACTGTCACGCCCGGGTCTTTGAAAATACGCCATAATTCATTTACAAAATCACGCCACATATATCTGCACAGTTTTATTTCAAGGGATAATTCATAAACACAAGTGCTCTATGGAGACGCGGAGCCACACATAGCGAGGCGAGCATAAATCCTGTAAGTGCTAACATATTCGGGAGGCTATTCTCTATCGGTGCTGCCATAAGGGCTTCGTTGACATAAATCAAGTAGTAGTGCCGCAAAGGCTCCATATAGGATAGTGCCTTGAATGGCGGGAGCATCGCCATCTGCGGATAGGTAAATCCGGAGAGTGAGAAGCCAAGCATAGCATACAGCGCGCCGATAGACAACGCGTCACGCAGCGTCGGGAGTAAGCCGATCATCGTGATTCCCAATGCCTCCATTGCAAAGATAAAGAGCATGAGGGCGAACATCAACCGGACATGGCTTCCATAAACAGGGAACCCCGCGAAGCGGAACAAAATAATGTAACAACCGATACCTAATACTAAATATATCACGGTATAGGGAATCAGTTTGCCAATCATCGCCACGGTGTAATTGCCTCCGGCAGCACGAAGCCAAGCGTGAGAGGTGCGCGATTTAAGTTCAAAGCCGATGGCGAATATCGTCAACATCATGCAGATAAGTCCTAAAATACCCGGCAGGATAGTGCTCACCAAATAGACCGAATAGTTTCCCCACGGGTTGGCGACCATGTGTCCCTCTATCGCCAAGGGCTGAATACGGTGCATAATAACATCATCGGGTAGCCCTTTTTTACGGAGCACCTCGCGCTGGAAGGCTCCGGAGGTGAGATTCACCATTGTCAGCATCTGTTTGTAAGCGGTGTTGCCACCAACCGTATAAGCATTGGTGACATAGAAGTCCATCTTAGGACGCTTGAAGTCCACAAGGTCTCTATAGAAGCCGGATGGGATAACAAAGATGCCGTATATTCGTCCTTGCTGCATGGCTTCGCGGGCTTCGGGATAGGAATTGGTAATAAGTTGGATATCCACAGAGGGCGTTGCCTGCATCTCATGAATCAGTCTGCGGGAGATGGTTGTCTGATCCTGGTCAACCACTGCCACCGGCATTTTCTCCGCACTGCCCCCCCGCATAAGGGTGAGGAAGAAGAATGTTGAGAGCAACATGACCCCAACCGATGCAAAGATATACAACGGTCGCGCGAACATCATATGCAGTTCGCGCTTGAGGACACGCCATATGTTTTGAAAAATGATGGACATTTTTCTTAACTATCACGAATTACGAATTATTAATTACGAATTTATTCGGCGACTAATGCGGTCATGCCCGGACGTAGATTAGGAACACTAACTGTAGGGCGACATTTGACATCAAAGGTACGGACATCATAACCGCCGTTCTGTTTGGTCGAGCGCCATGTGGCATATGTTCCCATAGCTTTGATATGTGTGACTGTGAGCGGGTATTTGACGTTATTGCCAAGTGCCGGAATAGTCGCCTCCACTACACTACCCATCGGGAACAAGTATAACATGTCCTCTCGGACAGCAAATGTAATCCACATATCGCTCAAGTCAACAATAGACATCACCGGACTTCCCTGTCCGACGAGTTCGCCTACTTTGGGAAAGAGTTCAGACACCTCTCCGTCACAAGGAGAGAGAAGGTATTTCTCCGCCTCTGCAGCAGCAACCTCTTGTAGGATACCATCGACTCGCGCGACCTGCGCTTCCGCTGCCGCTTTGTCCTCTTCACGTGCACCGGCTAATGCCATCTGATACTGGCTTCGAGCGGCTTTGACGGTCGCCGAAGCAGCTTTATACTGTGCCTCAACCTCATCTCGTTTCTGCGCGCTGACAACACCTTTGTCGTATAAACGCTGCACACGGACATATGATTTGTGATATATTTCCTCGCCCGCTTTTGCTTTTTGATATAGCTCGTATGCGCCTTGAATCTGCTCTCGCTGCGCACCGTTTTTTGCTTTTTGATTAACAGCTTCCGCCATTTCCCGAGCCGCTAACGCTTGGGCTTTCTTTGCCTCCACCTCCGGCGAGTAGATAACGACCAGCGTGTCGCCTTTCTTCACCTGTTCACCCTCCTCGTAGAGGTACATCTCAATACGTCCCGGCACTTTGCCGGACACACGGTACTCAGCCGCTTCCGCCTCGCCCTGAATGAGCGTTTTCTCCGGGCGGAGGGCGATTAAGCCAACAACCGCAACAATAATGACCACTGTCAGCAATGCTATTAAGCCGAACAGCAGACTACCTTCTTTCTGGTGTTTCATATCACAATTTACCTAAATATTTACGAACTTGCGTTTCAGTGGTTTTTGCCTCCGCCTCCGCGTCCACAAGATCGGTTGCCGCGGCGAGCCACGCGGTCTGCGCCTGCATGAGTTCCGAGGCAGTAATCATGCCTGCGTCATAGGATTCCTCCGCCATACGGAGTACTTCTGCAGCGTTATTGCAGGTGAGCCGTGCAAGGGCTATTTTCTGTTGTGCTTCGGCTAATTTCTGATTGGATTGCGTTGTTTGGAGGGTCAGTAAGGCGCGCGTTTCTTCGGTCTTGTACTCCATTGCTTTAGCCGCATGCTTAGCAGCCTTGTAACGAAGGATATCATCGGCATGCGCAATCGGGACATTGACTACCACGCCGGCGGAAAAGAATCCCTTGCCGTCCCATTTATTGCTAAATCCGTTATCGACATTCGGGTTGGTGTAGATGTATCCGGCAGAAGCGACTATATTCGGCTGTAAACCGGCAGCGGCAATCATGGCATTTGATTGGGCAATCTTCTGAGCCTCTTCAAGCATCTGCACTTCGGGACGAGCGCTAACAGCAGCGTCCGTAGAGGCAGTATCAGAGGGCAAGGCTATATCAGCTAAGCCCGTTTCGTCCAACTCAAAAACCGTATTGAGCGGTAAGCCGCACACCTGCGCTAAAGCCATATTAGAGAGTGTCAAGCCATTCTCGGCTTGCAGTTTCTTGACCTCCGCATCTCCGCGTTTGGTGGTCACTTTGAGCAGATCCGCCTGCGTTACAAGGCCTTCGTTCAATGCCTCCGTAACATCCGCTTCCAATTGGCATAACAGACGGTAGTACTGCTCGGCAAGTTCTTTCTTTTTGCTGACGGAGACGACGCGCCAATATGCCTCATCGACACTATAGACAATCGCCTCGCGCTTGCTTTCGGACTCTATGGTTGCAATCTTCTCGGTCGATTTGGCTATCTTGTATAAATTGATGAGCCTTCCGCCGACGTATATAGGTTGTGTCACACCGACTTGCGCCACAAGGATATGGTGTAGGTCGAATGTCATTTTGTCATATACCATCTGGTAAGCATCGGCAATCCTCTGCCCAGCAGCATCAGAGATTGTCCCCGTGACGCCATCACGCCACTGCCAGTGCGCGGTTCCGTCAGGATTGACGGTTGCGGTACCGAAGGTAAAAGTAGTTGTATTGGCTAATAGATGCGCATTAAGCGTGTTATAAAGATAAGAGCCGTTGGCGCTGACCTTCGGGAACATTGATGCCAACGCCGCTTGGCGGTTGTATTTGGCAGCCAAACGTGACTCTTCCTGCGATTTAGCCGAGTAGCCCGCTGACAGTGCCAATTCCCGACATTGTTGCAGCGTGTAATGGGTGCTATTAGCTGTATCAGAGGCAGTTAGGAAGTTCTGTGAAGTAAATGATGAGCAGATTAAGATTGATAGGATGATTCCCCATAGCCATAAGTGCGCCGACATCAACGACGCGCTGTAGCGGCTGTCCATCCACTGTTTTTGCTGTCTTTTTGTCATAACTGATTTCGTTTTAGACCACCGCATATGCGACAAAAAGCGTGCCAGAGTGCAATGTGGGGGAATAAAGAGTAAGCACCCAAAGGGCTAATAAGGAGTAAAGACTAAAATGTAATGGTGCGCCCAAAGGGCTATTTTTCGGCAATGGTTCAGCGATGTATAACGGTGGGCTCGGTAAGCATCCGATGAGCACCCGATCAGCACCCGATGAGCACCCGATGAGCACCCGATGCGGATACTACGCAAGTATTAGTGCGTGTTGGTGACTACGAGTTAACAGCCCGCAGGGCGCAACGTAATCAATAGCCGTTAGGCTAATCAACACAAAGTTACCAACACGGCGAAGCCCTAAAGATTGCTAAAATATGAACTTATAGGTGGTTTGTTGGCGGTAGCGTTCTCCCGGCCGCAGGATGCAGTTGGGGAAGTTAGGATGATTGGGGCTATCAGGATAGTTTTGCGCCTCAAGGCAGATAGCATGCCGGACATCATAGCGTTGTCCGGATTTACCCTCGTTCCTCTCTATATAGTTACCCGTATAAACTTGCAGGGCGGGCATGGTGGTCCAGACCTCCATGACTCTTCCATCGGCGGTAAGAGTAGCAGCGTGTTGGAGTTTATGGTTCGGATTAGCGGGTAAGCACCAGTTGTTATCAATACCTCTGCCGGGAGCAAAGAAGGGGTCGTCAACGCGGTCTCCAATGCGTGTAGGCTGTCGGAAATCCATGGGTGTACCCTCTACGGGGAGTATTTCACCGGTAGGAACAGCTGTTTCGTCAAAGGGTGTATAGTGGTCGGCAAAGATTTGCAATATATGGTCATTGACGGTGCCGGAGCCTTCTCCCGCGAGATTAAAGTACGCATGCTGTGTAAAACCAAGGATAGTGGGTTTATCGGTTTTAGCATCATAGGAAACGGTAAAGGCGCCTTCGCGTGAGATGGAATAGGTTACTTGCACATCGAGGTTGCCGGGATAGTTTTCTTCGCCATCGGCAGCGCGGTAGTGCAAGGTAATGGAGTGCAAACTTTGTCCCACGACGTCCCAGACTTTTTCATTGAAGCCATGCATGCCTCCATGGAGGGCATTGGTGCCGTTATTAATCGGTAATTGGTACTCCTGCCCATCAAGGGTAAATCTGCCGTTCTTAATACGGTTAGCATATCGTCCGATAACAGCATTGAAGTAGGTTTCTTTGGTCTGCCATTCCTCAAGGGTTTTGAAGCCAAGGACAACGTCCTTGACTTCTCCCTTATCGTTAGGTACTTGGAGGGTGACAATTTTCGCCCCGTAATTAGTAATCTGCGCCCTCATCCCCTTAGGGCCGATGAGCGTATAGAGTTTGATTTTCATAATAACAAGTAAATAAGCCTTCGGCTGTTAATAACTGAGTGTTAGCAAGTGAATGTTAGTCATTTCATGTTGATAAGCCTTCGGCTGTTGATACGCTCCGCTGTTAACACGAAGTAATTAACGCGGCGAAAGCCGTCATCAACACAAAGTAATTAACACGGCGGAGCCGTAAATTAGAAGACTCTTCTTGCTCCGTCACTTATTTCAGCCACATAGAAGTCGGGTTTGATACCGGTTTTAGCCTCATACTCTTTACCGACCAGCTCTTTGAATTTCTCAATGGCTTCATCCTTAACGAGACTAACGGTGCAACCACCAAATCCTCCGCCTGACATACGGCTACCAATCACACCATCGACTTTCCAAGCAGCTTCAGCCATTGCATCGAGGTTGAGTCCCGTTACTTCATAGTCATCGCGTAAGGAGACATGTGAAGCGTTCATGAGTTGCCCGAACTTAGCGATATCGCCCTTTTTGAGAGCTTCAACGGCATCTCGTGTGCGTTGTCCCTCTGAGACGACGTGGCGTGCACGACGATGGGCAATCGGGTCAGTGATAGCCGATTCAATCTTCTCAAATTCAGCTTCGGTCAATTCAGCGAGGTTCTTGAGTTCGGGTTTAACGGTTCTGAGTTGCTCGAGTGCAGTAGCGCATTGTGCAACGCGGTCGTTATAGGCACCGCTATCAAGGTGATGCGGGCTATGGGTATTGGAGATTACGACCTTAATACCGTTGAGTTTAACGGGGACGAGATCGAAATCAAGGGTATCGCAATTGAGGTAGATAGCATGGTCTTTTTTACCTTGCGCAGAAGCAAATTGGTCCATGATACCGCAGTTAACGCCAGCATATTCGTGTTCGGAGAGTTGTCCAATTTTAGCGAGTTCAGTGCGGTCATATCCTGTATTGAGCAGTTCATTAAAGGCATATGCTGTTACAACCTCGAGCGCAGCGGAAGAACTGAGTCCGGCACCGGCAGGTACATTACCCCAGATAAGCATATCGTAGCCCTGAGGAATAGTGATTCCGCGTTTGGTAAACTGTGCAATGCAGCCGAGCGGATAGTTCACCCAAGAGCGATTGGGTAGCGGAGCGAAGGGTTTATCGATAGACACCTCAATGATTTCAGGCATATTGAGGGACTTGAAGCGCAGGAGTCTGTCCTGATTAGGCGCCATCAGCAGATATGTGCCAAAGCTGAGTGCACAAGGGAATACATAGCCACCGCAGTAATCAACGTGTTCGCCAATGAGGTTAATACGACCAGCTGAAAAGAATCCATCAGTTGCTTCGTGTGCATAAGCCTGCCGAAAAGCTTGTTTCAATTCGTTAATTTCCATGATACAATAGTTTTAATGTTGTTTTATATAATAATTTAATTTTTTCCAGGATGCCAGGATACCAGGTTACCGGGATGCCGGGATTCCGGGATACCGGCTAAGGTAATCATATACTTTTTCGACGGGTAGGCCCATGACATTGAAGTAGGAACCGTTGATGGCGGTGACTCCGATAAAGCCAATCCACTCTTGGATGCCATATGCTCCGGCTTTGTCGAAAGGTTTATAAGTAGTGACATAATAGTCTATTTCGTCGTCAGTGAGGAGACGAAAAGAAACATCGGTTTTGTCAACAAACTCATCGAAATAGTCTTTTCGGGCAAAGCAAACGGCTGTATAAACCTGGTGTGTTTTGCCGCTCAGGTGCCGCAACATCAGCTTGGCTTCGGCGTCATTGACGGGTTTGCCCATCATTTGTCCATCACACCAGACGATGGTGTCGGCTGTAATAAGCAGGTCGTCCTCCTTGAGTTTATCCCGATAGGCTAAAGCTTTCGCGCGCGCAATATATATAGGAATATCTCCGGCTTGCAAAGAGCTCGGATAAGACTCGTCAGCCTGTATATTGACGGAGTCAAAGGAGAGGTCAAGCCCTGCCAGAAGTTCGCGTCGGCGAGGGGATTGGGAGCCTAAGATGATATTCATTACAAATAGTTTTTCAGTACAAAAGCGGACATAACGCCCATAAACATCACAAACTTTATGAGCAATTGTGCAGACCTATAATCGGATGGTATTTTGGCACTCCATAGCAAGGCGATGTCGCCGGCTAAAGGTACCAGGAGTCCCAACGTGATATATTTCTGTATTGCACCCCAAGATTCTGCCAATTTGGGTGTGAACCAGCCGACATATGCAAGTCCCGCCATAGCGACAATGAGCAGCAATGTAACAATAGCCTTGGTCCAAGTCTCGCCCAGTACGATAGGGAGGGAATGGCATTCTAATTCGCGGTCACCGACTTGGTCTTGGAGGTCTTTAATAATCTCTCTAATGAGCGTCAGCCCAAAAGCGAAGAGCGCATAGCCTCCATAGATAGGCAGCCAGATACCGGAATAGGGCATATGGATAAGCAGGATAAGCAGGGGCACCAATCCCGCCAAAAAAGCCACGATGAGATTACCGACTAAAAACTGTCGTTTATAGGAGGCGGAATAAAACCACAAGAGTCCCGCCACGATGGGGAAGATAAAACCAACAGTCCAACTTTTCGCCCAGGTAGCGACGCCTACTCCCGCCATGATGCCCAACGACATCAAGATATAGACGAAGCGCATGGTCTCATCCTTCGAAAAGACGGTAGTGACAAGGACTTTATCGGGACGGTTGATGCGGTCAATCTTGATATCGAAATAATCATTGACGGCATAGCCTGCTGCTGCGATTGCTACGACAGCGACGATAAGCAAGGTCAACACCCACCACGGCAGCGGCGTCACAGGGTTCCATAGGGCAATCAGCGGTTTCGCCACGACGCGCTCCATGACCCATATAATGATGGCGAGAAAGATGAGGTTGGGATACCTAATCAGTTCGCAGAAAGACGCAAAACGACTCCTGTCCATGCGGGTAATTTTAAGTGGTTATACGAAGGGTATTTCTTGCCGGTCAATAAGTCTATGAACTGCATTTTACCATTTAGTTGCGGCGGGGTCGTTTGGAAATAATCCCATGCCTCCTGCGGTACATTAATATCGACCTCGACATCCTTATCATCGAAATTGCAGACGACGAGCAATGTTTCTTCGGGGTCAAAGATATCGGTAGCCTTGTAGTGTCTGAGGAAGGCATACTGTTCATGCTTATTGAAAGAGCCGCTTTGGGCGTATTCGATGTCAAACATCAGTCCGTTAGTGATGGCTTTATTGTCACGAGCGAGGAGCATGAGTGAGCGGTAGAATTGGCGCAAGTTCTTCTGTTCATCGTTCATGCGTGCGCCGTCAAACTTGCCGTCATTTGCCCATGCCTGAAGTGACTTGACGCCCCAGTAATCGAAGATGGTAGTTCGTCCGTCAATACCGCTGAATCCCTCGGCGTCCATGCCGGTCTCGCCTAATTCCTGTCCGGAATAGATGAGGAGAGGATTGGTGCCTAAGCATGCAGCAACAATCATCGCCGGTTCCGCGCATATACCTCGTCCGCAGAAGAAGCCCGAAGCGATGCGTTGCTCATCGTGATTTTCGAGGAAATAAAGCATTTTGTCGCGTATATCGTCGGTCGCCATCCAGTGTTGGGTAATCCCTTCCGCCGCCCAGTTCTTGCTGGTTACGCCACGGAGGTATTCGTACATACCGACCTTATCGTAGAGGTAATCAAATCCCGCTGCGAGATAGGTTCTGTAGAGAGCCGGGTTATAACATTCGGCAAGGAACTGCACCTTAGGGAAGGTATGTTTGACTTTCCCGATAGCGTAGGTCCAGAACTCATGCGGCACCATTTCTGCCATATCCACTCGGAAGGCATCCACACCTTTCTTTGCCCAAAAGAGCAAAATAGCTGTCATCTGGTCCCATGTTTTGGGGCGCGGATTAAATTGTTTCTCACCACCGCCTTGATAGAAGACTCCGTAATTGAGTTTTACGGTCTCAAACCAGTCATCCTTAGAGGGTCTCGCGGTGAAGCAATCGTTACCGGTAGCTTTGGCAGGAAACTCATGATAGGCAGGTTCTCCCTCCTTCGGGGCGATAGGTGGCTGGAATTCTTCAGAGGGCAGGTAGTAGAAGTTATTGAGCGGTGAGAAAGCCCATTCGGGGTGGTCACCTTGTCCTAAATCCTTAACGGTTCGGGGTTTGCAGGTCGAGTGGTATTCTCGGCTGACATGATTGGGCACAAAGTCAATAATGACTTGCAGTCCGGCTTTATGGGTACGTTCAACCAAAGCCTCAAACTCTGCCATCCGTTTAGAGGGGTTGGCGGCGATATCGGGGTCGATATCATAATAGTCCGTGATGGCATAGGGTGATCCAGCGCGCCCTTTGGTGATAGAAGGGGTGTTATACTCCGCGGTAGCATGCCGGATGACGCCCGTGTACCAGACATGGGTAGCGCCTAAATCGCGTATAGATTTGAGCGCCTTAGGTGTTATGGCCTGCATCGTTCCACAGCCATTTTCCAAGCGAGAGCCATTACGAAGACGAGTCTCGTTATAGTTGGTAAACAGCCGTGGAAGGAGTTGATAAATAATAGGTTTCATTATGGTATCATGATGATGGGTAGGTTATTCAGATAAGCGCCATAGTGTCTTTGGCAATCATATATTCTTCGTCCGTGGGAATCAAGACGACCTTAACCTTGCTGTCCTCGGCAGAAAGGATACGCTCTTCGCCGCGTACATCATTGCGAGTATCATCCAGTTTGACACCTAAGTAGTCCAGACCGGTAGTCATCATCTTTCGGATACGGATTTGATTTTCACCGACTCCGGCAGTAAAGACAATGATATCCACACCATTCATCGCAGCGGCAAAGGCACCGATGTATTTCTTCACGCGGTAGGTGTACATATCAATAGCGAGACGCGCCATATCATTACCAGCATCTTTAGCCGCCTCTAAGTCGCGCATATCAGCACCGAGATGCGCGATACCGTCTAAGCCGGATTGCTTATTCAAGAGGGTGGACATCTGCTCCGGGGTATAGCCTAATTTGGTTTCGAGATAGGTCACAGCACCGGCGTCAATATCGCCGCTACGGGTGCCCATCATGAGGCCCTCTAAGGGGGTCAAGCCCATTGTTGTATCCACACACTCCCCTTCCTTGACAGCCGCTAAGGAAGCACCATTACCGATATGGCAGGTGATAATCTTTTGGGTCTTAATATCCACACCCAAGAAGTCGCACACTCTTTGGCTGACATAACGGTGGCTCGTACCATGGAAGCCGTATCGACGAATACCATATTCCTTATATAGTTCATAAGGCAAGGCGTACATGTAAGCATAGTCGGGCATGGTCTGATGGAAAGCCGTATCAAAGACTCCGACCTGCGGAAGGTTCGGCATCAACTCCTGTACGGCGCGAATGCCTTTGAGATTGGCAAAATTATGCAGGGGCGCTAAGTCGCTCACCGCCATAAACTCTTTAATCACCTCTTCGGTAATAAGCACCGATTGTTTAAATTTTTCGCCGCCATGCACCATGCGGTGACCGACTGCGCCAATTTCGTCCAACGATTGGATAACACCGTACTTAGCATCTGTCAAGAGCGAGAAAATAAACTTCACACCGGCAGTGTGCTCGGGGATATTAACCATAATTTTCTCCTTCGAGCCATCGGGCATTTTGACTTTGACGAACGAGCCTTCGGCACCAACGCGCTCGGCGCCGCCGGAGGTCAGTTGTTTACCTTGCGCCATATCATACAGCGCATATTTGATACTGCTACTACCGCAGTTGAGAACCAAAATTTTCATACCTTGTTACTTAATAGCCTGATTAGCGGTGATAACTACCATTTGAACGATATCTTGTACTTTGCAGCCTCGGCTGAGGTCATTAACGGGCGCGGCTATGCCTTGCAGGATAGGTCCGATAGCATCGGCACCGGAGAAGCGTTCTACCAGTTTATAACCTATATTACCGGCTTGCAAGTCCGGGAAGACAAGCACATTGGCTTTGCCCGCCACAGGGCTGCCGGGAGCTTTCTTAGCACCGACAGATTCAACGAGCGCCGCATCTGCTTGCAACTCGCCGTCCAAGTTGAGGTCGGGAGCCAACTCCTTAGCGATGCGGGTAGCCTCGGTAACTTTATCTATCAGTTCATGTTTAGCAGACCCTTTGGTCGAGAAGGACAACATTGCCACCCGCGGCTCATATCCACCTAAGACGCGTGCGGTTTCGGCTGTAGAAATGGCTATCTGTGCCAATTCTTCCGCATTGGGGCAAGGGTTAACAGCGCAGTCTGCAAAGAAGAGCATTCCCTCCTCACCCAATTGTTTGGCGGGCGTCAACATCAAGAACGCTCCGCTGACAATCTTCACGCCGGGTTTGGTTTTGAGGATTTGGAATGCCGGGCGAATGGTGTCTGCGGTAGTGCCACGGGCACCTGCCAACTCGCCGTCGGCATCACCATTTTTAATCATCAGGCAACCCAAGTACAAGGGATCTTGTGCCTTTTTAGCCGCCTCTTCAGGAGTCATGCCCTTTGCTTTGCGCAATTCGTACAAAAGAGTGGCATATTCGCCCATCTTGGGGTCAGTAAGGGGATTAACAATTTTGGCTTCACGGATGTAGGCATAGCCTTTCTCCTCCGCCATACGATTAATTACCACCGGATCACCAATCAAAATGAGTTGTGCAATCTTTTCCTTCAAAATAATGTTCGCAGCCTCAAGGGTACGAGGTTCATCACCTTCCGGCAAAACAATCCTCCGTGGATTTTGCTTTGCCCGTTCTGTCATTTGCTCTAATATTGTCATTTGATTATGCATTTAATACACAAATTTGGTGCAAAAGTAGCAAAAAAAAATGAATAATACAAAAAAAACAAAAAAAATTTGCGTGTTTCGAAAAAAAATACTAATTTTGCCGCGGTTTTGCGAAAACAAGACCGCCGGCTCACAAAAAAATGAAGTAAATGATGTATAAAAAACTCGTATTAGCCTGTCTTGCCATCTGCCTCTTTTCCGCCTTAAGTGCAAAAGCGGCAGGGGAGAATAATGCACAGCGACAAGAAGAGGTATTAGGCATTCACCCCTTCAAGGATCAGGATGTGGTATCTTCTGAAGTGACTAATTGGGCGCTTTATCTCCAAGCCGGTGCTAATATGTTTGACGGCGATTTCAGTTCGGAGAAGAAACATGCTTTTAATGCTCCAACAGTTGGATTGGGTTTCGAGTACAATTTTAATCCTACTTGGGGTATTGGTGCAGAGTACGTATTCCGCCGTTATGGTGTCACCGGTGCCGGAGGTTCGGTAGCGGTAGACGGGTTGATTTTAGAAGGCATGATGCATCAAGCGAATGCTTTTATCACTTTTGATATCTTCAATTGCTGGCGTGCCATTAATGCCCACAAACTTTTCGCACTCAATTTGATGTTAGGCGGTGGAATGTATTGGTACAACAACAGCATTTATTATCCTAATACATATAAATGGCGTGTAGACAAAGCCACCGGTAATTCTTACCAAACTTTGGATTATCAAGGTTCGCTCAATCAGCCTGCACAGCGGATGGATAAGTACAAGAGCGACGGAGTTATCATGTTCGGTGCCTCGTTTGAGTTCAATGTCAGCCGCTCAATTGCGGTAGGTGTTAGAGCGACCTATAACATGTCGCTACACGACGAGTTAGACGGTCGCGTAAGAGGTAATAACAATGATGGCGTTTTAGACTTGACAGCCATGCTTCGCTGGAAAATTGACGCTCGTAAAAAGAGCCACTGCAAGAACATGGTTACCTTTGCACAAGTTGAACCCGTTAATAATACTGAACGCGAGGTTAAGAAGGACACTATTGTTATTTACCACAAAGATACCGTTTATCTCATTGAACGTCACGAAACGACAATTATCAAGGAGCCTGCCGTTGTAACACAACAGTTCATTGAGCAGAGAGACAAGGTAGATGATCGTGACGAAATCTTGGATAACAGCATTCCTTATAAAGTTATTTACTTTGGAGTGAACGGACACGAGTTGACCGAGGGAGATAAAGCCACTATTTATGGTGCTGCTGACAAGATTAATACTGATGATGCATACGCGGTTGTAGTGGGTTACTGCGATGATTCGGGAACGAATGAACTAAATAATGCCTTAGGAGCCCGTCGTGCTTTCAGTGTGACCAAGGCGCTCTTGGACTACGATGTGGATGAGACGCATGTATTGCCTATCGGTCGTGGTAAGATTCATGGAACTGATAAGAATGCTTGGCAGGCCGATCGTCGCGCTGAAATTCACATCATGGACGAGGCAGCGTTCCGCGCAGAGCAAATACGGTATAATGACAAGAAAGTGATGGTCGGTCCGGGCGAAACTTTCGCACATCTTGCTCGTAAGTACTATAAGAACACCCACTGCTGGGTATATATCTACCTTGCAAACCAAGATATCATTCCGGATCCCAATGACCTCGAAGAGGGTATGATTGTGTTCATTCCTGAGTTGGATGAGGATCAGAAACGGATAACGCGCGAAGAAACCGATGCCCTTTATAAGAGAAGCATCTTAGATAGTCAACAGAAATAAAAAACATGGTCTCATAGCTCAGTTGGTTAGTAGCACCTGACTCATAATCAGGGGGTCGTAGGTTCAAGCCCTACTGAGACCACAGAGCAGCGCCGCAAAGGCGCTGCTCCACGCAAGAGAGTAATTAAAATAAGTATATCAGATGAAAATTGAAAGAACTGAACCGAAAGATCTTCAAACCGTAGTCACGTTAACAATTGAACCGGCTGACTACCAAGCTGAAGTGGAGAAAGAACTGAAGGACTTCCGTCGTAAAGCTTCCGTACCGGGTTTCCGTCCCGGCAATGTTCCGATGGGACTCGTTAAGAAAATGTATGGTAAGTCCGTTAAGGCAGAAGTTATTAACAAGACTTTAGGTCAAAAGCTCAGCGAATATATTGAGACAGAGAAACTGCAAGTGCTCGGCGAGCCGCTGCCCAATGAAGAGTTGACACCGGCCATTGATTTGGAGAATGCAGATACTTTCACCTTTGCTTTTGACCTCGGTCTGGCTCCTAAGTTTGATGCTTCTCTCAATGCCAATAATAAACTGACAGAATATCATATCACTGTAACAGATGATATGGTAGAAAAGCAGGTAGAGGGCTATGCAGATCGTTATGGTGAGTCCGTTGAAGTAGAAGAAGTGAAAGAAGGTGATGTGTTGACCGGTCTATTGAAAGAAGTCGGCAACGATGCTGCTCCTATCCAAAAGGAGAATGCGATGCTCAATCCTCGCTATATGAAGAATGAGGAAATCGCCAAAGCATTCTATGGCAAGAAGTTGGGCGATGTCGTTACGTTCAACCCCATGAAGGCCTATGACTCTGCTGTTGAGGTAGCTTCAATGCTCAGTATCAAGAAAGAGGAGGCCGAGAACCTTAATGCTGATTTCACTTTCGAGATTCAGAAAATCCGTCGTCATCAAGCAGCTAAGATTGATGGTGAACTTTTCGCAAAAGTATATGGCGAAAACACGATTGCCGACGAAGCGGCTTTCCGTCAGAAAGTGCGCGAGGAGATTGAGTCTAACATGGCACAAGACGCGGAATACAAGTTTGGTCTTGATGTTAAAGCCGCAGTGATGAAAAAGCTTGAGGCAGTTGTTTTCCCCGACGCATTCCTCAAGCGCTGGGTATTGGCGACCTCCGATAAGGAAAAGATGGATGCCGAAAAACTTGAGAAAGAGTATCCCGCTATGCTTGATGAACTTAAATGGCAATTGGCAAAAGACCAGTTGATGCAGAAGTTTGAGATTAAAGTCGAGAAAGAAGATGTAGAGGCCTATGCAAAAGAAGTTGCCCGTATGCAATTCATGCAATATGGTCTGATGCATGTAGAGGATCAATATCTCACTTCTTATGCACAGGAAATGCTTAAGAATGACCAACAATTGCGCGGACTCGTTGAACGCGTAGCCGAGAATAAGGTGTATGCTGCTCTCAAAACTGTCGCCAAGATTGAGACGAAGGAGATCAGTCACGAAGACTTCGGCAAACTCTTTGCATAATCAATACTAATAACATAGCGCCTATGCGCATACATTTTATTGCAATAGGTGGGGCTGCGATGCACAATTTAGCGATGGCAGTAGCAGCTAAGCCAAATTACGTGGTAACGGGGTCGGATGATGAAATCTTCGACCCCGCGCGCACTCATTTGCAGCAAGCAGGATTGCTGCCGGCTGAAATGGGTTGGCACCCCGAGTTGATAACTCCGGATATTGATGCCATTATATTAGGCATGCACGCGCGGGAAGACAATCCCGAACTTGTTCGTGCACGCGAGTTAGGTATCCGTATTTATTCCTTTCCGGAATATCTCTACGAACAAACCAAAGACAAGATTCGCATTGTAGTCGGTGGCTCTCATGGCAAGACGACCACGACAGCAATGATTCTCTATGTCTTAGATAAATTAGGCATTGAAGCGGACTACATGGTTGGAGCGCAGATAGAGGGATTTGAGCGAATGGTACGACTCTCCGATACCGCCAAATATGCTGTTTTCGAAGGAGACGAGTACCTCACAAGTCCATTAGACTTAAGGTCTAAGTTCTTGTGGTACCATCCTCATATAGCCATCCTAACGGGCATTGCCTGGGATCATATCAATGTTTTTCCGACCTTCCCCGAATATGTCGATACCTTCCGGAAATTCGCTCACACTATTGAGAATACCCTCATCTTCTATGCGCGGGACGAGAATCTGGCATCCATTGCGGCGGAACTTAAAGACATTACTATTATGCCATATATTGAGTACAGCGGTGATGTGCCCATGACTGTTTTCGGCAAGCATAATATGCAGAATCTTCAGGCAGCATGTTTCGCTTGCCGCCAAATAGGAATTCCAGCCGATGTATTTTATCAAACCATAGCATCTTTCAAAGGTGCATCAAACCGTTTAGAGAAGATTGCAGAGGTCGGTAATCGCGTTGCTTATAAAGATTTTGCACATTCTCCTTCCAAGTTGAAAGCCACTATTGCGGCTGTTAAGGAACATTATCCCGACAAGCAGTTAGTCGCCTGTATGGAGTTGCATACTTTCTCCTCCCTGATGGCTGATTTTCTGCCGCAATATAAAGACTGTATGGCCGAAGCTGATATCGCTTATATTTATTTCAACCCGAAAGTCATCGCCCATAAACGGTTGCAAACGATATCCCCCAAGGATGTCAAAAAGGCTTTTGGCACAGAAAATGTTCAGGTCTTTACGGATACTGAAGTACTTCAACAGACGCTCCGCTCCCTGAAATATGACAACACTGCACTGCTGATGATGTCTTCAGGAACCTTTGATGGTATTGATATTAAGAGTTTTGCAAAAGAGTTACTGACTAAAGAAAACTAAATTGCCTACCCCATGACGAAACAAGAACATCGAGATCACCTCTACATGAAGATGGCCTTTACGTGGTCAGAGAACAGCTATTGTGTACGGCGCAAGGTTGGCGCGCTCATCGTTAAGAATCAAATGATTATTTCTGACGGTTATAACGGCACGCCTTCGGGGTTTGAGAATGTATGCGAGGATGAGAATAATGTTTCCAAGCCCTATGTACTCCATGCCGAGGCGAATGCCCTCACGAAGGTAGCCCGGTCAAACAACTCTTCAGACGGAGCGACACTCTATGTGACCGCGTCTCCGTGTATGGAGTGCTCAAAACTGATTATCCAAAGCGGTATCAAACGTGTCGTTTATGGGGAGCAATATAGGCTTATGGATGGTGTAGAGCTCCTTATACGCGCAGGCGTGCAAGTGGACTATATGCCTATCAACGGATAAAAATAAATTATGAATAAGATTACTAAATATCTCTTTCCCACCCTCTCTATTGTGATGTTATTGGTGGGGATACTGATTGGGAACGCGGTTTCTAACCGCGCTAATGCCCAACGCATAATGATCCAGAACGGTCGTCTGATGGTCGAGCCGTCATCCAAGGTGGACAACCTCCTCAACCTTATCCGTAATGCTTATGTAGATTCCTTAGACATGGATTCTATTGAGGATAAGGTGATGACAGATCTGGTTAAAGAGTTAGATCCTCACTCCGCCTATATTCCTAAGAAAGATCTTGACCTCGTCAATTCGGAGTTAGCCGGTTCTTTCTCCGGCATCGGTGTACAGTTCACTATTCAGAATGATACTGTGCATGTTGTAGCCGTTATCTCCGGTGGTCCGGCACAAGGAACAGGCCTTTTGGCGGGCGATAAGATCATTGAAGTTGATGACTCGACCTTTGTAGGCAAAGGAATCAATAATGAACGCGTGATGCATACCTTACGTGGCACAAAAGGCACTAAAGTTAAAATCGGCGTTAATCGTTCCGGCGTAGCCGAGACATTGTACTATACTATTACCCGTGGAGATATACCCGTCAAGTCCGTGGATGCGGCATTCATAATGAAGAATAATGTGGGTTTTGTGCGCGTTAATAAGTTTGGAGAGTCAACTTATAATGAGTTTATCGGGGCTCTTGCTCAACTTCGTAAAGAAGGTGCCACGCGCTATATTGTTGACTTGCGAGAGAATACCGGCGGATATATGGAACAGGCAATCAGGATGGCTAACGAGTTTTTGGAGAGAGGTGACCTCATCGTCTATTCACAGGGTCGCGCTTACCCCAAATATGAGGCACGAGCCAATGGAACGGGTCGTTTCAAAGATGTGCCATTAGTTGTGCTAATTGACAATTTCTCGGCTTCAGCCTCAGAGATATTTGCCGGTGCGATGCAAGACAACGACCGTGCAACAATCATCGGTCGTCGCTCTTTTGGTAAAGGCCTTGTGCAACAGCAAATGCCATTTGAAGACGGTTCAGCAGTCCGCTTAACGGTGGCACGCTATTACACTCCTTCCGGACGATGTATCCAGAAGCCCTATCAATTAGGCGAGCAGGAGGAGTATGATAACGATTTCTACGAGAGGCTCATTTCCGGAGAACTGTATTCGGCAGACTCTATTCATCTCTCGGATACTACCACCTATCTCACCAAGAAAGGGCGCATTGTCCGTGGCGGTGGAGGTATTATGCCAGATATATTTGTAGGAAGGGATACGACATACAATACCCCATGGTACAATAGGTGTGTCAACCTCGCTTATACTTACCAATTCGCGTACCGCTACACAGATACTCACCGCCGTGAATTGAGCCGCTATAATGATTGGACCACATTGGAGCAACACCTGCTAAAGACCAATTGGTTGCCGGAGTTTATTGAATTTGCGAAGTCAAAGGGGATAGAACCCAATGACGCACAGATTGCTAAATCCAAGCCTTTATTGATTCGTCTTATCAATGCCTATATTGTGCGGGATATATTGGGAGATGAAGGTTTCTTCCCACTGTTTGAGCGCGATGATGATATAACCCGTAAAGCCCTTGAATTTTATGAATAAGGTCTTATTGATATTGACGGGTGGCACCATATGCATGGAGCGTAGTCGCGAGACAGGCGCACTGCGTCCCGCGACGGAAGAGTCCTTCCGTGCCGCCGTTCCAGAACTCTTTGAGACTCCTGATACGGAAGTACATTTGCTGTCTTTTACGCCGCTAATAGATTCCTCCGATGTCAATCCTCAGGACTGGAAGAAAATGGCTCAGACCATTGCCAAGCATTACGATGATTACGACGGATTCGTTATTTTGCATGGCACTGATACCATGTCCTATTCGGGTTCGGCATTGTCTTTCATGCTTGAGGGACTGAATAAGCCTGTTGTTTTTACCGGTTCTCAATTACCGATTGGTGTGCTACGCTCGGATGCCAAAGAAAATCTCTTGACCGCGATAGAGATAGCTTCTGCTCGGGACGAGAATAACGATGCTATCGTGCCGGAAGTTACTATTTACTTTGAGTCTCGTCTCTTCCGCGCCAATAGAACGACCAAACGCAATGCCGAACACTTTGCGGCTTTCAAGAGCTATAATTATCCTCCATTGGCGCAAGCAGGGCTACATATTACCTATAACGTGCACCTTGTTCACTATTCCGACCCCAAAGCGCAACTCAAGCTCCACACCGATACCGACAATCATGTTGTGGTGCTAAAACTTTTCCCCGGCATAACAGAGCAAGTGGTGCGGTCTATTCTGCATATCCGCGATCTTAAGGCTGTTGTTTTAGAGACTTACGGAGCGGGCAATGCGCCGTCTTATAAATGGCTCTATAAACTGCTTAAAGAAGCCGTAGATAAGGGCATTATTATTGTCAATAAGACCCAATGCTCCACAGGAATGGTTGATATGGAACTTTATGAAGTATCAAGCAACCTCATTAAGGCCGGTGTACTATCCGGATTCGACATCACCACGGAGGCATTGCTCAGCAAGTTAATGTACCTCTTAGGCGAACACCCCGACAATATTGAGCGGGTCAAAATCTTATTACAGAAAGATTTATGCGGTGAGATAACTATTCATAATTAACTGAATTACTGAATTTCCACTAAAAACTAATCATATGAAAAATCTTGAACCTCAAGCGCTATGGTCAGCATTTTATGACCTGACGCTAATTCCCCGTCCATCCGGACACACCCAACAAGTACAAGCATTCTTAGTTCATTATGGTCGTGCCCTCGGCTTAGAGACTGAGCAGGACGAAATCGGAAATGTGCTTATTCGCAAGCCGGCTTCAAAAGGGATGGAGTCACACCCCGGTATAATTCTCCAAGCCCATATGGATATGGTGCCTCAGAAGAATAGCGATAAGGTCCATGATTTTGAGAAGGATCCTATTAAGGCCTATATAGAGGATAACAATGAATGGGTAACGGCAGACGGTACTACTTTAGGTGCTGATGACGGTATCGGTGTAGCTGCGGCACTTGCTATTCTATCGGACAAAGATGCAGTTCACCCTCCTTTGGAGGCATTCTTCACCGTGGATGAAGAGACGGGTATGTATGGTGCTTTTGCGCTTCAAGGCGGTTGGTTGAAAGGCAAATATCTATTAAACCTCGACTCCGAAACCGAAGGCGAATTATATGTCGGCTGCGCGGGGGGAGTTGACACAACTGCGACATTTGAATACCAACCCGTTGAGGTGGACGAAGATGATATTGCTTTACGGATAGATTTAAAGGGCTGCAAGGGAGGTCACTCCGGTGTTGATATCAATCTGCAACGTGCCAATGCTATCAAACTGCTGTTCAGGTTCCTTAAAGACGCTGTTGCCAATTATGAGGCGCGTTTGGTATCCGTGAATGGCGGTTCATTACGTAATGCTATTCCGCGTGAGGCTTCCGCTATCGTAACTATTCCAAGAGAAGGATATGAAGAGTTTGATACTCTCGTATATGAATGGGAGAATCGTTTTCTCAAAGAGTTTGAGGGTATTGATGACGGTATCACATTGACGATGACCGAGGTTGACAAACCCGCCACGGAGATACCTGAGGATGTACAAGATTTCCTTATTCATGCTGTGACACTTTGCCCCCACGGAGTATATCGTATGTTGGAGGACATGCCCGGTATCGTAGAGACCAGTAATAATTTGTCCACCATCACGACCAAAGACAATAAGATAACTTGTCTCTGTTTGACTCGCTCGGCAGTAGAGAGTCGTAAAGAGGAGTTAAAACAGGTTATTCATTCCGCATTTGCTCTCGCAGGTGCCGAAGTGGAGTTTGGCGGTTCCTATCCCGGCTGGCAACCTAACTTCAAATCCGAACTGCTCCATACAATGAAACAAATGTATCATGAGGAGTTCGGTGTAGAGCCTAAAGTAGTCGTTATTCACGCCGGTTTGGAGTGTGGTATTATTGCCCGCAACTATCCGGGAATGGAGATGATTTCCTTTGGCCCGACCATTGAGCACCCCCACTCTCCCGACGAGCGCACCAATATTGAGACGGTCAATAAATTCTATCGTTTCCTCAAAGCATCTATTGCCAAAATGTAAAATTACCATAAGGCGTAGGAGTTTGATTAGGCACTAAATTACACTAAATCGGCAAAATGCTGCTACGCGTACCATATCGTTTATCGGGAACACTCCTATTCGTATTGATGGGAGTGTTTTCCTTATATGCCGAAGAGATAGAACGCCTTACGCCCAGACAGGAAAACATGAGTTTAGTCTCCTATGAGGTTCATGGTAGTGACACCACGTACCTTGCGAGTTTAAGAGAAGTGTTTATCTACCCTCCTATGCGTTTTAAGAATAAACGGCAAGAGCGTTTCTATTGGCGCACGGTGCGGGATGTTAAGAAATGTCTCCCTTATGCCAAACTGATTGTTCAAGACATGGCATATGCCGATGCAGAGATGGCAAAACTCTCTACCGACAAAGAGCGTCGCATATGGTGGAGAAAGTTTGAACGTTCTCTCTTCAAGAAGTACGAAAAGGATTTCAGGAATATGTATGCTTCGCAAGGACGCATGTTGATGAAACTCTTGGACCGCGAGACCGACAAGACGAGTTATGAACTTATACAACACTATAAGTCTAAAGCAGCTGCTAATTTCTGGCAGTTCATTGCCAAACTCTTTAAGAATGACCTCAAAGAGGAATATGATGGTAATGACAAAGACCGTATCACCGAGCGTATTATTGTTCTCGTTGAGGCAGGAGAATTATAGCCAACAGTGGCTGCGGTCTCAGCGCCGGAAGCCGTCGCATCTTTAGCGGCTTTCACCTCCAGTTTCTCCTGATATCTGTTGCTTTGGGCACGTGCATTCAGGCTGATTTTATAAACCTTACCGGCTATCAGCTTAATCATCGGTGAAACCAGCCAGTCGTCGCCGGCGTTAGTTGAACTATAGGGTATAGCGCATCATTCCGTTGTATGCAGTACATGTCCGAGTATCGTTGTTGGCATTTATAATCATGAAATCAGACTGCAACTCCTCAGTATCAAAGTTATTTTGGTACGGCAGTTCATCAATCTGCTTGGGAGCAGGAGCAGGTTCTTCGATGGTAAATACAATTTGTGTGACATTATCAAAATCATTACCAAATGTAGTTTCGTTGGCATCACCTGTCCACACAGCACCCGGGCTTGTTTCCGTCCAACCGCTTCCAACAAGTTCATGAATGGTTCCAGTGATTTCAATCCTCGTGAAGTTTCCTAAAGAAGTCGAGAACTTAAATGAGGCATTTTCAGAATCCCCCATCCATCTCGTCCCATAAATTTCTCCTTCTCCATTCAATAACGTCAACGCGACACCACCTTCAGTGAATGATTCACCTTCGTATAAGTAGATACTTGATAAGGTGCTATTGTCCCACGTTACGGTGGTTGCCCAACTAAGCCCGACGCTTGCAGCGAGGGCGAGAAGAATAGTAAAGATTTTTTTCATTATTTTTGTTTTTAATTGTGAATACTATGTGGCTTGCGCCACGTTAATTGGTGGTAATATTACATGCAAAAAAGGCAGCACATAGTACAAGACCATGCGCCGCCTTTATGGCTGCGAATTTGTTGATATTCTTTGCATTACGCCTATTCGTATAGGGGGGGGGGGAAATTTAAATCGCATTTTTGGGCTGTGGATAGTAATTATCTCCTTGTGTGCCTTTAGCCGATCCAAAATGACAGAGAATCCCTAAAAACCGGCGCAAAAGTAGTATAAATTTTTGATATGCGCAAATATTTCTGCTTTTTTTATCAAATTAGTGGATTAGTAGGCTTTTTTACGGGTTGCCTGCGGAAGGGAAGATAGCGGGATACCGGGTTACCAGGTTGCCTATGTACAGGGGAGTGGAGATGGAGGCGGAGGGGCAGATATGTATAAATACAAAATCCCCCTCCGATGGTGTTATCGAAGGGGGAGATTGGTCTATAATCGTCTGAGTTTTAGCACCAAAGCACCTTAGTCAGCCAGTTTAGCGCAGATGAACTCGCGGTTCAGGCGTGCTATATTGGTGAGGCTAACGCTCTTGGGGCACTCAGCTGCGCACGCACCGGTATTGGTGCAGTTACCGAAGCCGAGTTCGTCCATTTTAGCGACCATGGCTTTTGCGCGACGAGCCGCTTCAACTTTTCCTTGCGGCAGGAGTGCCAATTGGCTTACTTTAGCAGCGACAAAGAGCATAGCCGAGCCATTCTTACAAGCTGCAGCGCAAGCACCGCAACCGATACATGAAGCAGCGTCCATAGCCTCGTCTGCTACGGGTTTCGGAATAGCGATAGCATTAGCATCCGGAACTCCACCGGTATTGACGGACACGAAACCGCCAGCCTGCATAATCTTGTCATAGGCACCGCGATCCACCATCAAGTCCTTGATGATAGGGAAGGCGCGGCTACGCCAGGGTTCAACAGTAATGGTTTCGCCATCATGGAAGTGGCGCATATGTAGTTGGCAGGTAGTGATAGCGCTGTCAGGTCCGTGGGGATGACCATTGACATACATGGAGCACATACCACAGATACCCTCACGGCAATCGTGGTCAAAAGCGATGGGGTCTTTGTGCTCAGATATCAGTTGTTCATTGAGAATATCCATCATTTCAAGGAAAGATGCTCCTTGGAAGATATTCTTTAACTCATAGGTCTCGAAATGCCCTTGGGCTTTAGGTCCGGCTTGCCTCCAAACACGAACCTTGATATTGATATAGCTGTCCATAATAGTTATGCTTTATAGTTACGTGTTTTGCGTTCAGTAAATTCGTAGTCAAGCGGTTCTTTGATGAGTTCGGGTTCTTTATCTTCTCCCATGTAATGCCAGCAAGCGACATAACTGAACTTATCATCTTGACGAAGCGCTTCGCCGTCCGGAGTCTGATACTCTTCCCGGAAGTGTCCACCGCAGGACTCTTCACGGTGCAGTGCATCCACAGCCATCAAGCGTCCAATCTCAATGAAGTCAGCAAGACGGAGAGCTTTCTCCAACTCGTTATTGAGTGCGCCTGCCTCTCCCGGGATATAGACATTGGACCAGAACTCTTTCTTGAGGGCATCAATCTTCTCGATGGCAGTCTTAAGGCCTTCGGCAGTACGTCCCATACCTACGAAATCCCACATGATGAGACCAAGTTCTTTATGGATAGAATCCACAGAGCGTTTACCTTGAATCTTCATTAAGCGGTCAATCTTATCCTGTACTCTCTTTTCTGCCTCAGCGAACTCGGGACGGTCCGTTGACATGCGTGCAACGCCGATTTGGTCGGAGAGGTAGTTCTGGATAGTATAAGGTAATACGAAGTAACCGTCCGCAAGACCTTGCATCAAGGCAGATGCACCCAAGCGGTTAGCACCGTGGTCGGAGAAGTTCGCCTCACCGATACAGAAGAGACCCTTGACGGAGGTTTGGAGTTCATAGTCCACCCAGATACCACCCATCGTATAGTGGATAGCAGGGAAGATCATCATCGGGTTCTCGTAGGGATTTTCGTCCACGATTTTCTCATACATCTGGAAGAGGTTACCGTACTTCTGCGCTACGACGTCTTTGCCAAGGCGTTTGATAGCGTCATCGAAATCCAAGAATACGGCAAGTCCGGTGTTATTGACGCCATAGCCTTTGTCGCAACGCTCTTTGGCGGCACGGGACGCCACATCACGCGGAACAAGGTTACCGAAAGCGGGATAACGACGCTCCAAGTAGTAGTCACGGTCTTCTTCAGGAATATCACGACCCTTGATTTCGCCGCGTTGGAGTTTCTGCGCGTCTTCTAATTTCTTAGGCACCCAGATACGACCATCGTTACGGAGAGACTCGGACATGAGGGTCAGTTTGGATTGGAAGTCACCGTGCTTGGGAATACAAGTAGGGTGAATCTGTGCATAGCAGGGGTTCGCGAAATAGGCACCATGACGGTACATCTGCATAGCGGCAGAGCCGTTGGAAGCCATGGCGTTGGTGGAGAGGAAGAAGGTATTACCATAACCACCGGAAGCAATCACAACAGCATGTCCAAAGAAACGCTCAATGCGACCGGTAACGAGGTTACGGGCAATGATACCACGGGCACGTGGTTCACCGTTCTCGTCCTTAATCATAACGATATCCAACATCTCATGGCGGTTAAACATCTTCACTTTGCCTTTACCGATTTGGCGGCTCAGCGCAGAGTATGCACCGAGAAGCAGCTGTTGACCAGTTTGACCTTTGGCATAGAAAGTACGGCTAACCTGTGCGCCACCGAACGAGCGGTTATCAAGCAGTCCGCCATATTCGCGTGCGAAAGGAACGCCTTGCGCTACGCATTGGTCAATGATATTATTACTTACTTCAGCCAGACGGTATACATTGGCTTCGCGTGCGCGGTAGTCACCACCTTTGATGGTGTCGTAGTACAGACGATAGACAGAGTCGCCATCGTTCTGGTAGTTCTTAGCGGCATTGATACCACCCTGTGCAGCGATAGAGTGTGCACGACGCGGGCTGTCCTGGATGCAGAAATTAAGGACATTGAATCCAAGTTCTGCGAGCGTTGCGGCAGCAGAAGCGCCGGCGAGACCGGTACCCACTACGATAACGTCCAAGCGGCGCTTATTAGCGGGGTTAACCAGTTTCTGATGGTTCTTGTAGTTGGTCCACTTGAGTTCCAGGGGTCCTTCAGGAATCTTCGCCATCTTAGGGGTGATGACTTTGTTTTCCTTGGCCACTTCCGCCTCTACGACTTCAGCAAATTCCATAGCTGCTTTAGCGACGTTTTTAACGGTCTCTTTAGCGTCTGCAATGGTTTCTTTAACTTGGGCCGCCACCTCTTGGGCAGCCTCTACGATATTCTTCTTAGCCATATTCTTTTACAATTTTAAGCAGCACACATCATGCCGATATTAACACCTAAGAAATACAGAATTACAATAGCAAAAAGTCCAACTGCAAGTGTAGCGAAGATAATACCAATCACCTTAATGCGTTTCAGCCAGATTTGGTTAGACCAACCGACAGTTTGCAAGGCAGACCAGACACCATGACTCAGGTGGAACCAGATAGCGCAGAGCCAAACGAGGTAGAGGATGCAATAGATAATACCGCACCAGCCATCGGTAAAGAGGGCTTTAACGACAGCGCTACCGTCCTGAGGATCAAACATAGAGGTCTGAATACCGGTCAGTTCCGCAAATTGCATTTTGAACCAGAAATTGTACAAGTGCAGGCACAAGAAGCCGAGCACGATGATGCCAAGAGCCAACATGTTTTGGGAAGCCCAATCAACACCTGCGGGGCGCTCATTGACTGCATAACGGTCATTACCGCGTGCTTGACGGTTCTCAATGGTGAGAATAACCGCGCAAACGATGTGGATGACGAAACCAAGCGCCAAGACACCGGTACCGATGAGTGCATACCAGTTAGCGCCAAGCATGGAACAAATCCAGTTGTAAGCATGAGTGCCCCAGATGTCGTCGATGACGAGACAGAGGTTCATAGTCCCGTGAAAGAGCAAGAACAGCACCATGAAAATACCCGTAACGGACATAATCACCTTACGGCCAATGGAAGATTTAGATAACCAAGACATAGAATTAGATGGTTTTGATAAATGTTAATTAGTTATTTTATTTTGTTATGAGCAAGTTGTGTCCGGTATATACAGCGTGTATGTTGTCATATACGGCACGCAAAATTACAAAAAAAATATGACATCTGCAAATTTATTTCGATATTTAAATAAAAAATAAAGATTTTCGCGCGCATATGAGCAGGCGATAAGAAATAAATACATGCTGTATCGATGCTGTGGCGTGCGATTGACTTGCGTTTTACATACGTTCGACTTTCGATTGACTTACGTTCGACTTTCGATTGACTTTCGATGGACTTTCGATGGAAATAGGGAATAAGGAGTAAGGAATAAAGAATCGGGAATAAAGAGTAAAGAGTCAGGAATCAAGATAAAATGCAATGGGGAATAGCAGAGAGGATCGGAGGGGATCGGAAATTATCGAAGGGGATTGGAAAGTTAGGGGAGAGAGGTTAGAGGGCAATGGTATATCCAAAAAGCCCGCAAGCGGTCTTTTTTCGCCACCAGGATACCAGGTTACCGGGTGCCCTATAAATGGTAAATCCGAAGCTATCGGAGAGAATCGGAGGGGATCGGAGAGAAGCAGAGAGAAGGAAGAGGTCAATGGTATGTCTTATCCTGAAATAAGTAGACACATTTAGGACCAAATAAATGTGTAAAACTTATGGCATACTCGAAAGAAGAACGTGAGAGAATTATCCAATATCATCTCACAAGTGGAAACTCATTATCTCGAACATCGAAAGAATT
>ODAI010230388.1_pt1 | contig 48672 bp, 88 predicted proteins | sample 1539321 | NCBI WGS metagenome assembly ODAI01 (sample SAMN02144231, study PRJEB22623) | gut metagenome | biome: sheep rumen | host: Ovis aries | place: New Zealand
ACGAATGAAGATGACTAGAGAAGAAGCAATATATCTTTTAAAAAACACTGCATGGCTTGCACCATCATTAGAGCCAATCGATGAAGCCATCGACATGGCAATCGAAGCATTAGAGAATGAACGATCGAAAGGACATTGGATAAAGATAAGCCCCGCAAACATCTATGAGTGTTCGGTATGCCATCGAAATGTGATGACACAAGATATAGACGCATACCAGTTTTGTCATCACTGTGGAGCAGACATGAGAGGTGAGAGCGAATGAATTGGGGCTTTAAACAATGTCCAATCTGTAAGAGATATATGACAACGTACCTTATCACAACATCAAGAATTTATTATAGATGTACATGTGGGTATGATTCAGCAAATGAACAAATAATCTATAGGGCGAAAAGTATGAGAGGTGAAGCAGATGACGTGTCCCATAGCGAACAGATGCCCACTTTAAGAGAGGGTGGTGAAGAATGAAAAAGAAACTTGCTGATGAAATTGGGAAAGCATTTGTAAGACTGTGCTGTCCGCATTGGTATTGGCACAGAGAAAGTTTAAGTCGTGGAATTATCATATGTAATAATTGCGGTAAACGAAAATTTATAGAGGAATTAAAGGATATTGAGGTACTGGTAGAGCCGTGGCAACCATTACCAGAGCCGTGGAAAGGAGCAGAGTAGATGGCAAGCATTAACAATTACAAAAGGCATATACAAGTTCTCAAGATGGAGCAGAAAATCGGGCAGATTCAGAGAGAACTTGAATCTGTAGACTATGGCGATGCATGTCCTTTTCACGGAGAAAACGATTGTGCTGAGGTTAGAAAAGCATATGACAGAGGATATGCAGACGGATTATATGAAGCGTTGACTTTGTTCAAATTAATCGAAGCCGATACTCCGCAGACGGATTGCGGACGTGGAGAGCCGTATAAGGAGCAGTCATGAAAGTCTATGAGCACACCGATGAATACTTCGAAAAGACACCAGTGGAAAAGCAAAGGGTGTGTTGTAATTGCCAGCACAGAGAACCAATTAATAAGTGCGAAATAGATAGACATTATATCGGTTATGTAAGTTGTTTTACTAATTGGTGCAGGAGATGGAAAGGAGAGCGCAATGACTAGAGAAGAAGCAATCGAAATACTCAAAGACGAGAGGTACATGATATGGGAGACTGCCTCGGAGAAGACGTTTGCAATGAAGCGAAACGAAGCGTTTGATATGGCAATCGAAGCATTACAGTTAGACCTTGTTCTGTGCAAGGACTGCCGATACTACAGACCCGAGTTCTATGCGTGTACGGCGGACGGTTGGAACCTATCAGCGACACACTACCCGAAGGTGCATGAGAGCGGATACTGTTATAGAAGAAAAAGGAGAAGCGATGAGTGATTTAATCAGCAGACAGGATGCGATTGATGCGTTTGGACTATCAGAAAAGACGAGGAAATACGGCGGCGATCACAGCGGATACAATACCATGATGTTGTATGAGATTCAGGATATACTGGAAGGATTGCCATCCGCAGAGCCGAAGACAGGGGAGTGGATACCATGCTCCGAGCGGTTGCCAGAAGACGTAGATGTTGGCGAAGAATTCCCAATAGTAATATTCTGCACAAGCACAACGACATATATCGGTTTTTATGAATATAATCGGGGGCGATGGTGGGATAGTGCATATGAAGAGGTTGTGAGCGACGTCATTGCATGGCAACCGTTGCCAGAGCCGTATTCTATCGAATCCGATGGAATTAAGGAGGAGACAGATGAGTAGAACATTCATGGATATCATGACAGAACTAAACTACATCACGGAAGAACTTGATGAGAAAATATTCAACGATGTAGTCGCAAAGCCAAAAGTAAGTGAGTGGATACCAACAACGGAGCGGTTGCCAGAGGTCGGAGATATTGTTCTCATTACAGTAAAATCCACATTAAGCGATGATTTTTATGTCATGTGGGCTAATGTTGGGAAGATACTGAACAAAGGCTCTTTGCTTAATGGAGTAAGATTTTATACAGAGCGATTTGGTGATATAAATGAACAGCACGGGTTCAAGGTCATCGCATGGATGCCGTTACCCGAACCGTATAAGGAGGAGACAGATGCATTTTGATTTTAGACGCACATTTAAACCAACGCCCGAAGAAGAAGAGGAGGACATGAAAAGGCTCATGGATCTGTTACGGGAACTGGCGAAAGAAAAAGGGTGTGTCACGTGCGGACACCTAAAACACGTTATTGATTATCCAGGTTTCGTTATTGGCGAAGAAAATGAATGTACCGCTGGTCTTGAATGTGACACTGTTTTATATACGGTTAAGAACTGCCAGAAGTGGGTAAATGGAATAGGTGAGTATGAGGAGGAAGAATAATGGGATTTGAATCTACAGTAAGTCTTTTCTTGGGATTGATCGTGGGTTTGTTAATTATAATAGCCCGTAAGTTATGAGGAGGTTGAATGATGACAATAGCGCTATGGGTAATAGCACTAATAGAAGCAGTTAGGCTGATCGAACAGACACTACAGTTGAGGTTGCTCGTTAAGGACACGGGAGCAAGAGACAACGCCTATGCAGAGTTCGTGAAGTCGCTAAAAACGAGCGATAGAGAGTTCGTTCGGAGAATGTTAGAGGAGTTTGAGAGAAATTATGATGAGTGACTTGATCAGTAGAACGGAGTTGTTCAACAGGCTGGCGAGAGTGCCGATATATGCGGTTGAAGAAAGGACAGAAATCTACAAGGTAATAAATGAAATGGAGACGGCAATGAGCAAGGACATATGCAGTGGCTGTGATGGATTCATATATGACTACTGCGAAGAGTGCAAAATCAAGGAAGGAAACAAAATGAAGGAACTGATAAGCCAGTTGGAAGTGCTGGCAGGAGACGAAAGAAAGAGAGCAGATCAGACACACGGAGACAGGTTCTCCAGTAACCACGAAGCATATGCGGTGATACTGGAGGAAATGGACGAGGCGGAATTCGAAGATAAAGTGTTCAGACGAAACTTGAACATCGTGTGGGACAAAGTGAAGTGTGACCTTGACCCGTTGAACAACTGGAAGGACTTGTATGATACTGCAATGAGATGTAGTGCAGAGTGGTTACAGGTTGCGACGATGTGTGAGAAGGCTATGGAGGTAGAACAGTGATAGATGTAAGAGAAGCAATGAGTTTAGATGAGCCAATAGTAGAGACAATGGTAAATGCAGAGCCCGATAAGGAGAGTGCATTCAATAGAGCCGATTCGCTTAAGAGGTGTTTCTGGGACATCAGCAATACGGTGAACGGTTCGGACAGAGCAAACGTGTCAGACAAGTGGCATAAGAAGTACGCAAATCTGACCAAAGCGTTAATGGATTGTATCAGTTGTGAAGAAGAAATCATATCAAGATGAGACGAGCAAAGAAAAGTAAGCCCGACATCAGACGCAAGTACACGTTATCAGAAAAACAACTGCAGAAAATCAAAAAAGAGGTAGAGGAAGAAGCGGTCAGCCTGACAGCACAGTTATACTTGGCGGCACTTGCGGAGATGGGCTGGAATGAGGATCAGATAGTCGCATTGTTCGAACAGGTCAGCAGATACGTGAATTATGTTGACGATCATGTAGTAGCGATGCGAGACGTACGGAGAATAATCAAGGAACACACAGGAATGGAAATCAAAGGTTCATGGTAAGGAGGTAGGAAATGAACATAGTAGCACTAGTTGGAAGATTAACTAAAGACCCAGATGTAAGATACACGACCAGTAATGAGCCGATTGCGGTAGCAAGGTTCAGCATTGCGATAGATGATGGTTACGGAGAGAAGAAGAGGACGGACTTCCCAAGCATCGTGGTGTTCGGTAAACAGGCGGAGAACTGCGAGAAGTATCTTGGCAAAGGCTCAAGAGTAGGCATAGTTGGAAAGATTCAGACGGGATCGTATGAGAAAGATGGTCGCAAGGTCTACACGACAGACGTAGTAGCAAACAGAGTTGAGTTCCTGGAATCCAAGAAATCCGCAGAGCCATCTGGTATGACTGAAGCAGACGCATTCGACGGATTCAGAGCAATGGACGATGATGTACCGTGGTAGAGGTGAGATATGAGTATACATCAGTTAAATTTTGATGGTGTTACGTTACTGGAAATGAGTATAAAAAGGCTTCAAGAATTTGAGCCAAAAGAGGGATATTATCTAGCATTCAGCGGAGGAAAAGACAGTGTTGTTATAAAGGCATTGGCAGATATGGCAGGAGTTAAATACGATGCTCATTATTCGCTGACAACGGTTGACCCTCCAGAACTTGTTCAATTCATCAAGGAACACCATTCTGACGTGGAAATAGATATCCCAAGAGATGCAGATGGAAATAGAGTCACGATGTGGAACTTGATCCCGAGAAAGGTAATGCCACCCACTAGACTTGTTAGATATTGTTGTGCGGAACTGAAAGAACGTGGCGGTGATGGACGGCTATGTATTACAGGAGTTCGCTGGGCTGAATCTGCTAACAGGAAAAACAATCAAGGCGTTGTCACTATCTATGGAGGAAAAGACATGAAGGAATTAAGGGAAAATGATTCTTTTATGTCAACAAACAAGGGGGGGGGTGGTGCTAACCAACGATAATGTTCCAGACAGGGAATGGCTGGAATGGTGCTACCAAAGAAACAAGACCGTTATAAACCCTATCATAGACTGGACAGATGATGAGGTATGGGAGTTCATTAAGGAGTTCAATGTTCCATACTGTAAGTTATACGATCAAGGTCACAAGAGACTTGGGTGTATAGCCTGTCCTATGTCTGGGGGGGCAGAATGAAAAAAGAATTAGAGCGGTATCCGAAATATAAAAATGCCTATTTGCGAGCATTCGAAAAAATGATAAAGGTACGCAAAGAAAGAGGGCTCGATGTTGTTTGGAAGACAGGAGAAGATGTTATGAAATGGTGGATAGGAGAATAATCATGGACAACGTAAAACACCCAAGTCACTACACAAGTGGAGAAATAGAAGTGATCCGTTACATTGAAGACAAACTTACAGATGACCAGTACGTTGGGTACTGTATCGGGAACGTCATCAAGTACGTTTCCCGATATAGGCTCAAAGGTGGTGTTGAGGACTTGAAGAAAGCCGATGTTTATCTCCAATGGGCAATAGACAAACTGGAGGGCTGAATGAAACGTGGTAGCAAGAAGTGGCTGTGGCTACTGGTAACTGACGATGAATATGAACTTCCGTTATATGTGTGTGACACCAAGTATGAACTGGCAGAGTACTGCGGAACGACACCTAGTAATATCCAGTCATCAGTATGTAAAGTTGAGCAGAAAGGACGGAAGTTCAGCAAGTATAGACGAGTATTAAGGGAGGAGCAATGAAGAGGTATCTTGAGTACAATCCAGTCAAGTTCCTGTTAGACAGTAAGAACTGGGAGCAAGAGAAAAAAGCGTTAAACGAGGAACTAGACGCGGCGAGAGAACTGGCATCGGTAAATGGCAGTGGTATCAGATCTGGCAAGGTTCCAGACCCGACACCAGCGACTATGCTGGAGACGCAACAAATAGAATTCGAAATCCAACGGCGAGAGGTGTATATCGCGGCATTGGATTGGTTAAAGACGCAGATGACAGACTTGCAGATAGAGGTGATGTACGGCTTCTTCATTAACCGTCAGCACAATCTGGGAAAGTTCGTCAATGACCTAGCCACAAAGTATGCAACGAATGTGCGGTATGTGTACAGGGAACGAAGACGAGTACTAGCGATGACCAAAGACGTAATGAACAGGGTGGGTTGAAAAACTTGCCCTTTTTTTATTAGTTTTTATATATGGGTTGACACATACAACAAAAAGGAGTATTATTAATACATAAGATAAAGATAAAGAAAAGGAGAACGGACATGAGAACATGGTATAAGAAGTACATCGGATATTGCTTCAACGACAAAGATGGAAAAGAAGTGATATTGACAGACATCTTCTATTTCGAAGATGAAGGTAAAATCACAGGGACAGGATATGAAGTACATTATCCAGAGACAGACATAACCGAAGTGATGGATTTAGCAACATTCAGAAACGAGATCGTAAAGTACACAGTACTTCCAAAGTAATACAGAGTGACGACCCTACGGGGTCGGTAATGTAGCCAAAGGTGGTCACAAGCCCACGAGAGAAAGGAGAACGAGATGAAGATTACAGACGTAAGATATGACGCAATCATGTTAGCAGTAAGAAAGGCGACTTACGAGAAAAACTATGAAATATCAACACTTGATTTGACAGGTGTTAAGAAGTTCGGAGTCAACTGGTCAGCGATGGGAACGAGATCAGTTGAGGAGACAAAGGCATTTGCTGAAGACCTTGTAAAGGGTGCAGAACTGGCAGAGTTCCTTACATCATTTGAACTTGAGGTCGACTATGATGCAGACGACAACAGGATCAAGACAAATGAAGACTTTGAACAGGCGGTAGACTTCATGACATATGCGATCATGAACGACTGCTACAGGGAAATCATAAGGAATGCTATTGAGAAGTAGAAAGGAGATAGACGATGACGGAATACAGATACGGAATGAGGTTGAGAGGCTTTTCCATTGGTTGTCAGCCGATGGACGGATTCCAGAGACGCGAGGACGATACAACAGGAAGATACTACGACATCATCGTGTATGACAGAGAACTGTCAGACGACGAGGTCAGAGCATATGAACTGGATCGCATAGCAGATTAAGAAAGGAGACGACAATGAAACTTCCAAGATTCGCATACGAGTACAGGAACTACAGGATAAGGGTGCTGGACGTTGATGACGAGGAAGAAAGAAAGGAAATAATCGACGAAATCAACAAATACATATCAGCGTGTGAGAACGGGTCCATCACGATCGAGGAGTTAATGAGAACAATATAGACTGACATATATCAGAATGGTAGAATAAAACACGAAGGGAGAATTATCATGAAACTTTACACAGCGAACAAAGAAACGGGAGCATTCATCGAAGAAGTGAGGAGCATCATCGATGGACAGAACACGATCAGACTGTATGAGGAAAGGGATCGTGAAGACGGAGCATTCACAGAGGGGTTCTACGACATCGTCAATGAGGAGCATGAATCAGTGGAGCAGGAAACGACGCTTTACGCAGACTACGACAATGACAGGTTCTTCGAGATCGTCAGAAATAACGGGAGCGGTCTTAACTGGTGCATTGAGTATGGCACAGATGAAGATGGGAACTTCGTGATAACAGAGCCGTCAATCGGTATGACAGACAGGGAACTTAAGAACCTGGACTTACTGGAGGTGTAGAATGGTAACAGAAGCACAGAAAAAGGCATCAGCCAAGTATCACAAGGAGCATCTGAAAGTAATAAATGTGAGGTTCAATAAGACCACAGATGCAGACATCATCGAGTATCTGGATCAGATCGATAACAGGCAAGGGTACATCAAGGAACTGATACGCAAAGACATGGGAGTGAAATAATCACTCCATTTCTATTTATTTTGTGTATATGGGTTGACATATACAAATAGGAATGGTAAAATAAGATATAAGTTAAAGAGAGATACAGAAAAGGAGAGAACGATGGAACTTAAGAAGAACGAATATGTAGTATTCAATATCGACGGTAAGGAGTACAAGGCTGGGTGGCTTGAGGCAGTTTGGAACAGCAAGCATGAAGCATTTTGGATCACGGACGATGACGGTAATAGAATATTTAGTAATGATGTAAGGGTTAAAGCACCTAGAAAGAAATCCAGCGGCAAGGCTCCAATGGTAGAAATTAATCCAGATGTCAGCACAGAAAAAGCCTATGGGATTATCGAAGGAACGAACGGGTGCATCACTCCACAGAACATGAAGGTATTCTACAAGTGGATTGCAAAGAGCATCTGTGAGGAGAGAGATGGAAAGATATACGCACCGATATGGGCGATGAGATAAAGAGAATTAATGGGAGGGAGAAATCCCTCCCGAAAGGAGAAGCACGATGAAGAACTACACGATCAAATACAAGATGCACAGTGCGGATAGGGTAAAGGAAGTAAGCGTACTGGCAAGAAATAAGGAAGACGCATATGACAAAGCATTCTATGAAGAAATCCCAAGTATCGAGGACGGCGATATGGCGTACAGTGCATGGGTGTCAAGTGTCATGTATCAGAATGGCAATTACAGGACGTTCAACACATTTGAGGGTAAATCGTACTAGAAAGGAGAATGAGATGAAGGACGTTAACATCGTAGAACTTATAAAAACGTGCGACACGGTTGCAGGGAGATGCACACGGATCGCAGATACAAATCATGGATCGGCATGGTTATTTGATAAATTGATGAGGTGGTTTGAATCGTCAAACTGCGAGTCAATAACAATATCAGTTTTCATCAACGCTCCAGTAATGAGCGAGGGCGAGGCTGAAATCGGAAGAGATGGAAGCCTTGTAATGCGGACGGTTAAATAAAGAAAGGAGCGGATCATGACAAAGCATTCGAAGAGGTTCAACTACTATCAACCTAACAAGAAAGACATCAAGGATAAAGTCGGTGACTGTCAGATAAGGGCGTTATCAAAAGCGTTGAACAAAACGTGGCTGGAGGTGTTCGATCTGATAACACCGATATGCAGAGAACAACAGGTGATGGACATCTTCTCCTGCGACCTCAAGAAGACCAAAGAAGCAATGAATGAACTTGGATTCGATTATACTGGGGTCAGCAACAAGAAAGGCACGAAGCGTCCGACAGTTGATTCATTCGCAAAGGAACACCCTACGGGAGTATACGTCGTAACTGTGGCACACCATGTGGTTGCGGTTGTAGATGGAGGATATTACGACACATGGGATAGCGGAGAATGTTCGATGTATGGATATTACGAATTGAGATAAGGTGGGGAATATCCCACCTTTTTTAATAAAGTAAAATTGACACGCAATAAGTGTGCTAATATGATAACAGAGATATTCAACACAGATAGTCCACATAACTCCCTTTTCTATTCAAAAGCAGTCACCTACGGGTGGCTGTTTTAATGTCATGAAAGATTTTAAAAGCCCAAAGAAAACAGTCGGCGGAAACGAAGGAGACAAATGTAATTATCCCACAAGGTTAGACACCTATGGGTGCGGTTGTTCACATGACTGCAGTTACTGTTATGCAAAGAGCCTACTGGATTTCAGAAACCTGTGGAATCCAGCGAAGCCGTCAGTAGGTGACATCAAGGCAATATCACGCACGGTCAAGAAACTGCCAAGAAAGGTGGTTCGCCTCGGTGGCATGACAGATTGTTTCCAGCCGATAGAAAAGACATATCGAATAACATACAAAACAATACGACTGCTCAACAGATATCGCATACCGTACTTGATCGTGACGAAATCTGCAATGGTAGCAGATGATGAATACATCAAGATACTTGACAGAGAACTTGCTCACATTCAGATAACGGTGACCACACTAGATGATGAACTGTGCAGATCATACGAGAAAGCATCACCACCGAGTGAACGTATCAAGGCTATACGCAAGTTACAGGAACTTGGATATGATGTGCAGTTGAGACTGTCACCGTTCATTCCAGAGTATGTAGATACTGACGAACTGAACAATCTCGGGATCGACAGGATATTGGTCGAGTTCTTGAGAGTCAATCCGTGGATTAAGAAATGGTTTGACATTGACTACAAACCATATATCGTTCAGCAAGGTGGTTATTCTCATCTACCGCTTGAGAAAAAGGTAGAACTGATATCAAGTATCGATTTCAAAGAAATGACGGTCTGCGAGGACGAATCGAGGGCATACGAGTATTGGCAAAATAGTTTCAATCACAATCCAAACGATTGTTGTAATTTAAGATTCCAGGAGAAGTAATTATTGACAAAGTTTTCCATTGCGGTCACAGGTCTGTCATATGACAGAGCGATTATATGTTTGAAGAATTAGGTTATGAAGGGGGGGGGTATCGTCCACCTTTGTACCTGCAAGCACTGTGGTGCGGAAATAGAGTACAGGATAGCGGAGGACAAAGATGAAAATTAAAGTGGAGTATATCCCGAAGACCGACTTGAAGGCGTATGCTGGCAATGCGAAACTGCACCCAGCAGAACAAATCGAACAGATCAAGTCAAGCATCGAGCAGTTCGGGTTCAATGACCCGATAGCGGTATGGAAGGATAATGAAATAATTGAAGGTCACGGACGATACATGGCGGTAATGGAAATGGACGACATCAACACCGTACCAATCATCAGACTTGACGACATGACTGACGAACAGCGTAGAGCGTACATGCTGGTGCATAACAAGTTAACTATAAACACAGATTTTGACATTGAATTACTTGACTTGGAATTAGACAATATTAGTGATATAGACATGACAGGGTTTGGATTTACGAAAAACGAATGGTCAGATGATGACTTGTTTGAAGAAGTATCAGAATCAGAAAAGAGTAAAAGAACTGATCGTATAATCATGTGTCCTCATTGTGGTAAAGAGATAGAATTAAACGAGAATTTTGAAGTAACTGTTTAATATAAAAAAGGTCGAAAAATTAAATGAAAGTAATAAATAAGCAATTAAAAGAACTCATACCATATGAGAATAACCCAAGAAGGAATGATGATGCAGTTGAGTTTGTAGCCAACAGTATTAAAGAGTTTGGCTGGAAAGTGCCATTAGTAATTGACAAAGGTAATGTAATAGTTGCTGGTCATACAAGATACAAAGCGGCACAGAAACTCGGAATAGAAGAAGTACCGTGTATTGTGGCTGATGATTTGACTGACGAACAGATAAAAGCGTTTAGAGTCGCAGATAATAAAGTCGGTGAGATTGCAAGTTGGGACAATAAAAAGTTAGATGAAGAATTGACCGAAATCTTTGACATAGACATGAGTCAGTTCGGATTCAAGGACTATTCGGACGTGGTCGATCTTTCAGAAAATTTAATTGAAAAACTGGAAGTAATTATTATTACATGTCCAGATGAAACCAACATGCAGGAAACATATGAAAGACTTACCGAGGAGGGATATGAATGCCGACTTTCGACATTATAAAGAAGTCAGATGTAAAGGACACCTTTAGAGTAAAAATGCTTGAAAACGACTTTGACGTAAAGGCGGAGCATTCCGTTGAGCATTTTAAAGGTGAAATCGAATTGCCGAAAAAGTGGAATATAGGAATGATCGTCGGTGGTTCGGGTACAGGTAAAACCACTATAGCAAAGGAGTTGTTTGGTGATGATCTGATCAATGGCTTCGAATGGACGGACGATGCTGTTGTGGATAATATGCCACATGGAAAATCAATGTCCGATATTGAGAGAATGTTTTTTGCCGTTGGTTTTGGGTCTGTACCAAGTTGGCTCAAGCCATATAACGTTCTGTCAAACGGTGAGAAAATGAGAGTCGATCTAGCGAGGGCGTTGCTGGAAAAAGACTTTGTGGTATTCGATGAGTTCACTTCCGTCGTTGACAGACAGGTAGCAAAGGTTGCTTGTATAGCAGTAAACAAGGCTATTAAAAGAACGGACAAACAGTTTATTGCTGTTAGTTGTCATAAAGATATTATAGAGTGGTTACAACCAGACTGGGTGTTTGATACAGATACAATGACACAGTCTTTTCCGTCAGCCCACGACCAAAGCAGAAATTTGAGGTCAGAGAATGTGGGCATTCAGAATGGAAAAAGTTTAGCCGTTATCATTATATGAATAAGACCATAGTCAATCAAGGTATCTGTTACGGACTTTATGATGGAGACGAAATCGTAGGGTTTTGTGGACCCTTGATGCATTTTCCAACAAACTACAATCCAAAAATCAAAAGAACGCAGAGGGTGGTAATTTTGCCAGATTATCAAGGAATCGGGCTTGGAACAAGGTTGGAGGAAGTAGTTGCTCAAATCTGTTATGATCGTGGGTACGATTATGTAACAACAACAAGTTCCAGAAACTATATAGCCGCCTTGAGAAAGTCGAAAAAGTGGAGGTTGTATAACGTAACTAGATATAACGCCTCGCCACAGAAGATGTATGGTCGAAAAAAAGGTGTTGGTTACGGTGGAAGAGGTAAAGGACGTAAAGTAACTACCTGTAGTTTTATGTATAAACCAGGAGACGATAAAGATGGCAAGACCAAAGAAACAAATAGATAAAATACAATTTGAGCATCTGTGTGGTCTTCAATGTACTGAAGAAGAGATATGTTACTTTTTCAGTGTATCAGACAAGACCTTGATTAGGTGGTGCAAGGAGACATATGGTAAAAGTTTCTCCGAAGTTTTCAAGGAAAAAAGGGCTGTCGGGAAGATTTCATTGAGAAGGAATCAATGGAAGTTGTCGGAGAAGTCGGCGGCAATGGCTATATTCCTCGGGAAAAACTATCTCGGACAGACAGATGGTGCTGTTGAAGACAATGACGACAGGAATCTCACTATCGAGATAGTAACTCATGAAGATAAGTAAAGAAGTCAATAAGAGATTTGAAAATTTCATAACTGACTGGGACTACAAACAATATCTCTGCTTCGGAGGGTACGGTAGCAGTAAGAGTTATCACATAGGACTGAAAATAATACTCAAACTGCTCAAGGAGAAGCGTAAGGCGTTAGTTGTTCGTGAAGTATACGGAACGATCAGAGACAGTTGCTTCGACCTGTTCAAGGAGATACTTGATGACCTCGGGCTACTGGCAGACGATGGCACAAGGGTATCGAAGACAAAGGTCATTGCCAAAGGTTCACCGATGGAGTTGGTATTCCCGAACGGAAGCAGGATTCTATTCAAGGGTCTTGACAATCCGCAGAAGTTGAAATCAATCAACGGTATTTCATTGATATGGATCGAGGAAGCGGCGGAGATAAAGTATGAAGCCTATAAGGAACTGGTCGGACGACTTCGTGACCCGTTCAACACGCTCCACATCATCTTGAGTTGGAATCCGATAGACGAAAGCAACTGGACGTTCAAGCACTTCTTCATCAACAGGGCAGAGGACAAAGTGATAATGAATCCCGAGACCGTGTATAAAAACAGAACGGTGGTCAAGGGCAACACGTACTATCATCATTCTGTTCCAGAGGACAACAGATTCCTGCCACAGTCGTATATCGACGAACTGGAGGATATCAAGAACTACGACGTAGATTTATATCGAGTCGCAAAGTTGGGACGATACGGAGTCAACGGAGAAAAGGTTCTTCCTCAACTGGTCAGAATGGAACAGACCGATGTAGCACGACAGGTAGAGAGCATAGGGTCGGACTTCAAGTTCACTGGTATGGACTTTGGATTCGAGAAGTCATATAACGCTGTGGTAAGAATGGCGGTAGATGATGACAACAAGATACTCTATGTGTATGACGAATACTACAAGAACAAGATGACCGACTCCGAAACGGCAGTCGAACTGGCGGAGTTAGGATATAAGAACGAGATGATAACTGCAGATAACGAAGACCCGAAAGCCATTAGATATTATGTGCTGACGGGTTTTTTGATGCGTCCATGCAAAAAGTACGCTGGTTCAAGGTTATCGAACACAAGGAAGATGAAACGATTCAAACAGATCATCATCGGAAGCAACTGCGAGAACACGTGGAGAGAGTTGAGCAATCTCACGTACAAGAAAGATGCCAATGGCAATGTCAAGTACGATGAGTTCAACATAGACCCTCACACGTTCTCGGCAATGTGGTACGGTCTTGACCTATATGATGTTGCTGACTTTAAGTATATCAATAACAGTAAGAAAGGATAGAAGATGAGGATAATAGACTTCGTCAACGAAGAACTGATATCACAGCAGTCAAAAGAGTTTACTCACACACAGACGATGATACAACAGGAACTGTATGGCATCTTCGGGTCAGAGACATTAAGAGACCTCAAGGAGATACTTGCCCTGTATGACATCTACGAGATAGGAGCGGACTTTAAGCAAGACAGTAACAGCGGTGACTACACACCAGCAAATCACAAGTTCAGAACGGCGGCATCACTGATCGACAAAGAAGCAAGGTTCATGTTTTCAGAACCGCCAGTAATCACACTGCAAGACCTGGAAGGCGATGCTGAAGAAAACAGGCTCGAATCAAACGAGACGTTGCTTGAATCGGTACTGGTCAAGAACCACTTCGACTCTAAACTGGTAAGGTCAGCAAAAGATTGTCTCATAGGAAGAAGAATAGGGCTGGCGGTAGACTTCTCTGAAAGGGGTATCGACATAAGTTTCATGCCATCGACAGAGTTTATCTATGAGACAGACCCAAGTGACGTAGACAAGATAACCAAGTTCATTCGGTTCTATAGCACGGTGGAAAACAAAGAGCGTGCAATGCAAAGAATCTACCGTAAGAAGTGGGAACTTAATGATAACGGAATGTGTGTGGTCAGCGAAGGACTTTACGATGGTGCTGGTCAGTTGGTGGAGGAGATACTTCCCGAGACAGTAACTGCATTCGATTACATACCATGCTGGGTGATAATCAATGGCGGACTTCTCGGTGACCCGTTCGGCAAATCAGACCTTGAAGAACTGGTATCAGACGAAAGTTGGTACTCGAAGTTGAGTTCAAAGGACTTTGATTCACTTCGAAAGGGAACGGATCAGATCATCTACACAATGGACGTAAACCCGAAAGCGACTGCCAATCTGTCAAGAGCGGCTGGATCGTATTGGGACTTAAATACAGACCCGACTGCAGACGGAAAAACAGGACAGGTCGGAGTTGTAGACAACTCTATGGCATACTCGCCAGCACTTGATACCACACTGAACAGAATCAGAGCCAACATGTACAGTCAGTTGGATATCCCAGACACGTCAAGCGATGCACTAACTGGCATCATAAGTTCGGGCAAGACAATGAAGGCTATCTACTGGGGGTTGATGGTCAGATGTGACGAGAAACTCCTTGACTGGAAGCCAGCACTTGAGGGTATGGTCACTTGCATCATTGAAGGTGCAAAGTTGTACCCAGAAGCCAAAAGGGTATACACAGACCTTGAGTTAGTAGACGGATATCTCGTTAACATTGACAACAGTTATCCGATACTGGAAGACGAAACAGAGCAGAAGGCTACCGACATATCAGAAGTTCACGCACAGGTATTGAGCAGGAAGTCATACATGAAGAAGTGGAGAGGACTTTCAGACGAAGACGTGGAAGATGAACTTAAACAGATCGCATTGGAGCAGAGCCTCCTGTCTGAAGATAACTACATGATACCTAACGGAGAAGAGTAATGAAGTATTGCATTTGTAACAAATGTGACCATGAGTTTGAAGTCGAAAACTTTGAAATGCGAAGCGAGACCATGAAAGATGGTACGCCAGTAGAGGTGATGTTCTTCACTTGTCCAAAGTGTGGAGACGAATACGTGGTCACAGTATTTGATGAAGAAGCAAAGAGGTTGAGAGACAGCCTCAAAGAAGCACAAAGAGATGCAAGTAAAAAGGCATCTAACCCACAGGACTACGAAGCAATGCGGATAGCCCAAAGAGAGATGCAGTTCAGAAAGAAACGGCTTCACCTTTATGTGGGAAGATTAAAGCGGAAGTACCGCAAGGAGCATTATGAAAGACCCGTTCAAGACCGCTCATTATGAGAGAATCAAACTTGATAAGGAAACCAAGAAACGGATACGCAAGTTGTACAAAGACTCCGCAGACGAACTGATAAAGAGAATCGACAACATGGAGGCGTACTCCTATAACCAACTCTTATTCAAGGAAGAAATGAGAAAACAACTCAAACGTCTTGAGAGGGAACAAGAACTGATCAACAAGAAACTGCAATCGACAATCAAAGACGCTGGTGAGAAGTCGGGTATGCTGGCAATCGAGGCTGGCAACAAGTGGTTTGAGAACGCTGGCTTCGGAATCAAAGGAGCGTACATGCACGTTCCAAGAAAAGAGGTCGAAACAATAGCATCGGGAAAACTGTACGGCGGTAACTGGAATCTGACCAAAGCGATATGGGGAAACGGAAAGAAACGGCAAAAGGATATTGAAGATATCGTAGCCAAAGGTCTTGCACAGAACAAGTCGATTCATGACATGGCAAAAGACCTTGAGAGATACGTTCAGCCTACTGCAAGAAAGCCGTGGGATTGGAGCAAGGTATATCCAGGTTCACAGGCAAAGGTAGACTACTCGGCACAAAGACTTGCACGGACGATGGTTCAACATACTTTCCAGCAGTCGCTTGTTCAACAACAGCAGTACAATCCGTTCTGTCAAGGAATTATCTGGCACAGCGTAGGGATTCACGGTAGGACTTGCGAGCAATGTTTGGAAAGAGACGGACAGGTATTTCCAGTCAAAGACCTACCGCTTGACCACCCTAACGGTCTTTGTTATTTCTCGCCAGCGATGGACGATATGAACACCGTTGCTGACAGGCTCGCTGACTGGGTAAACGGTAAAGATGATCCAGCACTTGATAACTACGTTTCCAATGCATTCGGGTTCGGTCAGGCTAAAACACCGACGACTCCAACGATGCCGACAATGCCGAGAGTTCCAACAAGGTCATACAGAGTATTCAAGAATGGTGATGAGGCAAACGACTTCTTCTACTACGATAGTGAAAAACGTGGACTGCTTCAGAAGAAAAAGTCAATGCATGGTAAATGGACATCGTCATTGTCAGAAGATGAAATGCACTGCCTAGTTGAATACACCACCGACGGATATGGTGATGTCAACAGGTATCACAGGGCGTTCGGGAACTTGGAAGAATACAACAAGAAGTATATTGACTACATGACCGAGAATATTGACAGCGCACTTGCTAGGTATGAGTTGAAAGAAGATATACAAGTGTACAGGGCGATTCAGCCAGAAGCATTTGAAAAATACTGGGACGATATGCAGAAGTTGGTTGGCACGGTATACGAGGATAAAGCATACATGTCATCAAGTCCAGTCAAGACATCTACGGCGGTGAATAAGGACGTGGTCATGGAGATGCTAATACCTAAAGGTAAGGGCAGAGGAGCGTACTTGAACAACATTTCAGCATTTCAAGATGAGGAGTATGAGTTCTTAATCAAGCGTGGGAGCAAGTTCAGAGTGTTGGAAGTTCATGAAGGAACCGATAAAGTACGAATCAAGATGGAGATGATTGTCGATGAATAACATATCGGAGATGAGCGTTGAAAGACATCTGTACTGGATAATTGATCATATAGTTGATACAGACATAGTTGGTGAAATTGACTTGATATATTCCAGGAATACAGATATCAAAGAACGCTTAAATCGAATAAATAAATATTTGACAGATAACGGTTATTCTGCGGTTATAAAGGAAGCGGAAAAAGTTGTTCCAATTGAAGTTGTTAGTGATAAAAAAGGCGAAGATAAATTCGTTGCACCAAGTTATGTAACATTTAAGGAGGAAGAGAATGAAGATATTGTTTGAATGCAATGACGGATCGTACGTTGCAGAACTCAAGAAAGAAAGGTTATACGCCAAAGTCGAAGAGGATAAAAGTATGCCAGTAACTTACAGTTCAAAGGCATCACCGCTTCTTAACAGAGCGATGTTCCATGAGTATCGGGATCAGAACAAAGACGTAGAGAAAAGAGTCAAAGACAGGATCGCATCAGACTTAAGGAACGTATTGAGATGAACAGAAACCACAAAATAAGTAAGCACACATGTAAGTGCATAAACTGTGGCTATGTGATAGGTATAACACGATCATCAATCAAAGAGCAGAAGTTCGGAGACATCACGGCGACGTACTTGGAATGTCCAGTATGTGGAGAGCGAATGCTCCAGCAGTTGGACAATGCCAAAACCCTCGTACAAGCCACGAAAGCGGTCAAATTACGAACGCAAATACGAAAGCAATATAAATTATCAAGCAAGCAGAAAAAGACGCTTAAAACCGTAGAAAACAGCCTCTATTTAGACAGGCTGTTTTTAAATACTCATTTTTGGGATGAGATATACCAGTCGCTCAATGAGGAAAAGACTGGGGATGCTGACCACGAGCATGACAGTGGGTACAAGGTCACCAACACCGATGAAGTTGGGAGAAAGGAATGAACATGAACGAATTAAGAAGACTGATGAATCTCAAGATGATGGATGCAGATGGAAACGGTGGTGGAGAGCCAGATCCAGAACCGAAAGAACCTGTAGATGAGCCGAAGTTCACACAGGAACAGGTAAACGCAATCACGGCGGCAGAGAAAAGAAAGAACATCGCTGGCGTTTACAAAGGTCTTGGATTCGAATCCGAGGAAGATGCAAAGGCATTCATTGAGAAGTACAGAGAACAGGAAGAGAACAACAAGTCCGAACTGGAGAAGGCGAACAGTACTATCGCCAAGTTAGAAGCAGAGAAGAGAGCAGAGATGGCAAACGCTACAGACCTTGAGTACAGGTTCAAAGCGATGGAGGAAGGTTGCGATCCGAAATCTGCTAAGGACATTGTTGTCCTTGCCAAGGCAAAGATGACCGATGACAAAGACTTCGAAAGTGCACTGAAAGAAGTCAAGGATCAGTATCCGTCCATGTTTGTCCACGTTGGTGGAGGTACTGGGAGCGGTGGTACTTCACCAAGAAAGAAAACTGGTAGCGACCTGTCGGGTATCGGCAAAAGGCTCGCTGAACAGAAGAAAAAAACAAACACCGCCGACAACAATGAATACTTCAAATAGGAGGAAGACATGGCAAACAGAATCAAAAAAGAAACTGCTGTGAATGTCAATCAGATACTGTTCTGCACAGAACCACAGGTATCTGTAGGCGTACAGGTATCTGATACTGGCATCACGGCATCAAACGGCAAGAAGATCGTCAAGGCTGGCACTCCACTTGCTGGTTCACTGGAAGCAAGAGGTACAGCGTTCGCAAAGGCTGCTACAACTGAAGGAGTATCTAATGCAGTTGGTGTACTGCTTCACGATGTAGATGTTACTGACGGAGCAAACAACGGTACTCTGCTCATCTTCGGTTTCGTAGACCTTAACAAGGTTGATGCTACGACAGCCGCACTTATTACTGCAGACGTTAAGACAGCCCTCAAGGGCGGAGTTACATTCCTCAAGTAGGAGAAAGGAGACACTATGACTATTTTTGACCTCGTCAAAGCACCAGAAATTGCGTCCTACTGGAATGAGATGACACAGGACGCTCCACCTTATCTTGGTGAGACTCTGTTCCCACCACAGAAGAAACTCGGACTGAACCTGTCATGGCTCAAGGGCAAGAAGGGTCTGCCCGTTGCTCTGAAACTGTCAGCATTCGACGCAAAGGCAATTCCAAGACAGAGAATCGGTATGGAGAAAATTTCCGCAGACATGCCGTTCTTCAAAGAATCAATGTACGTTGATGAAGAGTTGAGACAGGAACTCAACAAGGTTATGGAGACTGGAAACTCTGCATACATCGATGCTGTTATGAACAGAATCTTCGATGACACAACGACACTGATCGATGCCGCTAGAGTTGCAAGAGAGAGAATGAGAATGCAGTTAATCACAACTGGTGAAATCTCACTGGCATCTAACGGACAGGCATATGACTATGACTACGGTCTTGATTCAACACAGAAGGTCAACGCACAGACTGCATGGTCAACTGCAACTGCTGACATCATCGGCGATATCAGAGGTTGGCAGGACACTATCGAAGACACTACTGGCGTAAGACCAGACAGAGCAGTCTGCTCAAGAAAGACTTGGGGTTATATCCTCAAGAACACACCGATCATCAAGACAGTATATGCACTTTCTGACGGAAGCACTTACCTGTCCGATGCTAGGTTAAGACAGTATCTCATGGAAGAACTCGGATTGTCCGTAACAGTTTACTCCAAGAGATTCCTCGGTGATGACGGTAACCCAGCGAAGTTCATTCCAGATGATACGTTCGTACTTCTGCCTCCAGGTCAGTTAGGTAACACTTGGTTCGGTACTACTCCAGAGGAGTCAGACCTTATGGCATCAAGTGCAGTAGAGAACGTGGCTATCGTTGACACAGGTGTAGCAGTTACTACTATGAAGCACGCTGACCCAGTCAATGTAGAGACAAAGGTTACGCAGATTTGTCTGCCAGACTTCCCTGTCGCAGATCAGATCGTCATCGCTGACGTAGCATAAGTGAGGTGTAGCCGTGATTAAGATAACTAACGGAGAGCGTGAGGTCATCGTAACAAAGGGTGTCTACAAGGAACTCTACAGAGGGTGGACGGAAGTAAAGTCGGCATCTCATGAGCCACCAAAGAAAGAGGAAGTCCGTGTAGAGAAACCTATATCAGAAATGACGGTAGAAGAACTCAAGGCTTACGCTAAAGAGCATCACATCACCGTCGGCAAGGCAAAGACGAAGGCTGAAATGCTTTCAGTGATCCGAAAGGAGAAATGATGGTTGCATTAGAGAAAGCAAAGTTCATCTTGCGTGAAGCAGAGATGCCAATGTTTTCGGACGAGCAACTAACAGAGTTCTTAAGTTCTGCAGAGTCATTTGATATGGCTCTGTATGAACTTCTTTTGATTAAGGCTGAGAACACAGGGTTGCAAGTATCGGGAATTGGTATCGATGACACGTCGGCTTATTTCAGAAGGCTTGCCCAGATGTACAGACCTCACAACACGGGGGAATTGACATGACACACTTCTCAAAAAAAAGAAAGGTTAAACTCTCATGTGAATGGCACGGAACTGACTATGAGTTCATTCGTAACACGGTTGACCAGTACGGAGAGCCAAACGGAACGCAACCTGTTCAGACCATTAGAGGAATCCATCACGCTAATTCTAGAAGCCTTATTGCCTTACTTACAACAGAGGGTTCTGCGGTCAAGAACAAAGTTACCGAAGGGATATTCTTTGCCAGCGATGTGAAAGTTCGCATAAAACAGGGTGACCAAGTTAGGGTCGGAGAAAAGATGTTCATTGTCACGACGGTAGAGCCATTGACTTTCGAAGACGTGGTTGTTGCTTATGATGCGTCCATCGAGGAAGTAGTGGAAGGAGCGAACGATGAGGTTTGATATTTCACAATTAGAGAGCAGTCTTGAAAGAATGAGCACACGTGCAGACGCGGCGGTAAGGGTCTTTGCTGAACAGGGGGCGACGACATTGCAGACAAATGCAAAGGCAAACGCACCATGGACAGACAGAACTGGAAACGCAAGAACGAGACTTAATGCCTACGTCAGTGCTATGGCAAACGGTTATAGGATAACCCTTGCCCACGGTGTTGACTATGGCTTTTGGCTTGAGATGGCTCATGAAAAGAAGTATGCGATCATCGATAAAACTATCTACTACGTTGGTACATTTGAAATCATGCCAGCGTACGAAAGATTCCTCGAAAGGATAGGTTAATCATGGCAGACACACGTTGGAAGAACATTTACGACAAATTAAAAGAACACGATATAGCGGTGTATTCTCCTGGTCAGCATACAGGGGAGTGCACCGCTCCTTATGTAGTAGTAAAAGAGGCTGGAACTATTGGCATGACCAACGTCTCCAGCAGTCAGAATCTGTACGACATCATGTGCTATATGCCACAGGATCAGTACAGCAAATTGAGGACGTTTGTTGACGAAGTGGAGCAAATCATGGACGAACTGTTCCCTATGGTAAGACCAGTTCACTACAGATCGCCATCGTTCCTTGATGATTCGGTCAAGGCTCACATGATAAGCATCCAGTACGTCAACTACACAAAGAACACAAGGAGGTAGCAAATGGCTGTAAAAAGAGCAACCGAGATTCCTACTATAGACGTTAACCTTGTAACAGTACAGGAAGAGGGTACAAACAAGGACGAATGGATCCTTGATACTGCATCACAGATACAGGTAGAGCCACAGATAGATGAACAGGAAGCGGTCACCCTTGTAGTCAAGGGAGTGCTGAAAGCACAGAAGCCGTCAACATCTACTCTGACAGGTAATCAGATTACTCTGACTGATAACGTATTCACTCCAGAACTCGTTCAGTTGATGCAGGGCGGAACACTGACAAAGGGAGAAGATGGCACGGTAACAAGTTACACACCGCCTGTTGCTGGCAGTAACGAGAAGGGTGCAGTATTCACTCTGAACGCATATTCTGCACAGTACAATGCGGCTGGCATCATTGTCAGATACGAGAAAATCTCATATCCAAACTGTCAGGGCGTTCCTATCGCATTCAACTCTGAAGATGGAACATTCAGAAGCCCAGAGTACACGATCAACAGTTCACCAGATACAGGTGAAGCACCTTACACCATCACTTATGTAGACGCACTGCCAACGGCATCATAGGAGGAAAATTATGAAAGTAACAAGCATCGATGAACTGAAAGTTATGGCTAGCGGAGAAGTAGTAGAACTGCCGCCGTTCATTAATGGCAAGAAGTTTTATGCAAGACTGAGAAGACCTTCAATAATGAAACTTGTTCAGTCGGGCAGGATTCCTAACAGGCTGTTAAGAGCGGCGAACACTCTGTTCAACGGAGAAGTACGAAAAGAACTTGATGTGGATGATGAATTCATGAAAGACCTGTTTGACGTTATCGACGTTATGGCAGACTCTGTATTCGTAGAACCATCTTATAAGGAAATCAAGGACGCTGGAATCGAACTTACGGATGAGCAGTATATGTTCATCTTCAACTACTCACAGGAGGGGGTTGAGAAGTTAGAACCATTTCGTGAAAACGAAGAAGGTTAACGAACTGATCAACATGATGAACATCTATCGATGCAGACCAAGCGAATTGCTCCACGTCGACGAAGAATATGCGGCGTGGTGTCTCGACGAGGCTTGTGCTTACGTTAAGATGCAGATAGATGACGGAAAAGAACCTATCTTCACCAAGCGGTACACAAGCCCGTCTGAGATGTACTCTGACCTTAAGAAAGAAGGTGTATCATGGCAGTAGATATGGGAACTGCTAAAGGCTTTTTAGACCTTGATACGTCAAAGTTCAAAAAAGGGCTAAAGTCTGCCTTAGATGATTTAAAAGCCTTCCAGTCGGAGGGTGCAACAACAAAAGATAAATTCTCTGCATTTGGCTCTGCGGCTACGTCTGCAGGCAAATCTCTAACAAAAGGACTGACCGCACCTATCGTTGGATTGGGTGCGGCTTCTGTTAAAGTTACGGCAAGATTTGAAAAATCGCTGTCCGAAGTTGAAGCCATATCTGGACAAACGGGAAAGGCGACACAGGAGTTAGTTAGCATAGCGGACGAGATGGGTCTTGCCTATAAAAAGAACGCAGATGGAAGTGTTGATGCCATGGAAATCTTAAGTGCCAAAGCACAGGAAATGGGAGCGAAAACAAAGTTCTCGGCATCTGAATCAGCGGAAGCATTTAAGTATATGGCACTTGCTGGCTGGGACGCTGGTGACATGCTCAACGGTATCGAAGGTATCATGAATCTTGCGGCGGCATCGGGAGAAGACCTTGCTAGCGTATCGGATATCGTTACTGACTCATTAACCGCATTCGGTATGTCTGCTTCGGAGTCAACACATTTCGCTGATGTTCTCGCCACGGCAATGTCTAAATCGAACACGGACGTTGCAGGACTTGGCGAAGCGTTCAAGTATGTAGGTCCAGTTGCTGGTGCATTTGGCTATACGGTCGAAGATGTTTCGACAGCACTCGGACTTATGGCTAATGCTGGTATCAAAGGCTCTTCGATGGGTACTGCCTTGAGGCAATCTCTAGTGCAGTTAACGAGTCCTTCCGCTGAAGCCAAGAAATACATGGAGAAGTACGGCGTATCATTATATGACTCACAAGGTAACACAAAAGACCTCATGACAGTAATGAAAGACCTTCGTGGCACTTTCAAGATGACTGGTTCAGATGTCAAGAAGTTATCAAAAGATGAGTTGAATGATTTGCAGACTGCAGTAGAGCAGGACGCTGGTGCGTGGGATAAGTATGTTGACTCGATGCCAATTAATCAGCAAGAGAAATTGACAGCACTTACTGAAATCTTTGGAGCACATTCTATGCCAGCCATGTTAGCAATTATACAGGCTGGAGAAAAGGACTTTAACGATCTTGCTGGTGCAATGCACAATGCAGATGGTACGGCAGAAGAAATGTCTGAAATCATGATGGATAATCTTCCAGGTGCTATTACGTTAGCGAAGTCGGCACTTGAAGGATTAGGGATTCGCATCGGTCAGCAGATAACTCCAACGCTCACTAAAATCATTCAATCGTTTACGAAATTCATAGCATGGCTAACAAAAGCGAGTGACGGAACGGTGGCATTTGCGGTAGGTCTTGGAGTATTACTTGCATCTATCGGTCCTGTGTTGTTCGCATTAGGAACGATGGCTAACAAGATCGTGTCTCTGATTACTCTGTACGAGAAGATGAGTACGATTCTCAAAGGCAAAGCAGTTACTGGATTCCTTGCTTCTGCAAAAGCGAAGATGGTTGATACTGCGGCTTCGGTCAAGAATGCGGCGGCGAACATATTCAACAGTAAAGCAATGACGGCTATGGGAACATCGGCAAAGGCGGCGGTGGCAAAAGTGCTTGCACTTGCGATGGCTCATAAGGTAGCCACGGGAGCGATATTCGGAATCATCGGTATCCTTGCTGGAGTTGCTATCTATATGTACAAGACAGGAACGTCTGCAAGCGAGATGAAGGACAAGATCGTGAACATGTTCAACAACCTCGTTGAGCAGTTGCCGAAGATAATGTCTACTGTCGCAGAAGTTGCAAGCGGAATCGTTCAGCAGATTCCGTCGATGATACAATCAGCACTTACGAGTCTTGGAGAAATAGTAAGAACAGGTCTTGAGAATCTGAAAACAGCACTTCCAGAAATCGCACAGTGGTGGGCAAATGATATGCCAAAGATGATACAGGTCGGTACTGAAATGATCGTCAATATCATCAACGGCTTCGGTCAGATGCTCCCAGAACTAATCGCGACTGGATCAGATATGCTTGTGCAGTTGATTGACCAGTTCTTTGCTCAGTTGCCAACATTCATAGATGCTGGTCTGCAGATAATCATGTCGCTGATAGAAGGAATCACGCAAGCGATACCGCAGTTAGTATCGGCATTGTCGGGAATACTGACCAACAATTTAGGTCCTATCATCACACAGGTGATAGGCGTTGTGATGGCTATCGGAAACGCATTGATTCAGAACTTGCCAATCTTGATTAACGCTGCGGTGCAGATCGTTCAAGCACTGACGGACGCTCTGATTCAAAATGCTCCAATCATCATAGAGGGTGCAGTTCAGTTAATGATCGCTTTAGTGACTGGATTGATAAAAGCACTTCCACAGTTGATTGCGGCGGCGGCACAAATCGCTTTCGCACTTGTACAGGCGATACTAGCCATAATCGGTGCTATGTTCGGTGCTGGTGCAAAAATTGGCATGGCACTGATACGTGGTATTGGTTCGATGGGTGGAGCCTTACTGAACAAGGGAAAGCAACTCGGTAAGAGAGCGTTAAAAGGAGTCATTGCTGGTCTCGGCAATTTGATAAGCACAGGTCGTGCATGGGTTCGAGGCTTAGGAAATGGCATAAGAGGAGCGTTCGGTTCAGTCATATCAAATGCACGTGGTTTCGCGAGAAGAATACCTCAAGGAATCAAGTCAGCACTTGGAAGTTTGACTTCTGCTGGTAGGGATCTGATACAAGGTCTTTGGAATGGTATGAAAGCAAAGTTCGACAGTGCGATAAGTTGGGCTAAAGGCAAAGCGGCTAATCTTCCAAAAGCAGTCAAGAAGATACTGGGTATCGGTTCGCCATCATGGATCATGCATGAATATGGTGAATGGTTCATTGAAGGTCTCGAGAATGGTATCACCGCAGGGTATAAACCTCTTATGAGGACATTGAACAGGCAGATGAATAGCATTCTTGATGTCTATACTCCAATGGCAGACTATGACTTCGGGATCAGACCGACTGCTGATTCAAGACTGCTTGAAGCAATCGGAGGTATATCAGTACCAGCATCACATGAAAGTGGTGGAAATATGATTAATATCAACAATACAGTCGATGGTGCTGAGAGTCCAGAGGACTTCGCACAAAGACTCACGAGACAGTTGCAGATAAATCTAAGGACGGTGTGAAATGGCAAAGAGTAAAACACAAAAGACAAAAGCCCCTACTGGATTGGCAATAAAGCGAAACAAAGGCAAGTTCACACTGACTTGGAAAATCGCAGATGCGGACTACAAAGACGGACAGTACTTCAGCCAGTTGATTGATGATACTGGTAATGACAAGTGGACAAAGGCGAAGAAGATCGGCACAAAACAGACCAGTAAAGCGATAAGTGTCAATCTCAACAGTTACTATCCTAAGAAGAAGCGGAAACTGCACAAGATAGGTATGAGGGTCAAAGGCAACCGTGCGGCGTACACAACTGGTAGCGGAAGCAAGAAAGTAAACCATAAGCCAGGAATGTCCGCATGGTCAGCCAAGTCCTTCACTATCAATCTTCCAAGAAATCCCTCGGTGACGGCAACGCTGGATAGTGAACTGACCAATGTATGTAGATTCAGTTGGTCAGTCACTACCAAGAATGATGACTCGCACATATTCACAGATGTGGAATGGCAGACGATCCTTGTGAAGAACAACGCAGAGAAAAAGGGCTCAAAACTTGCTAAGTTGTTCAACAAGAATCAGATCGGATGGGATACAGGAACCAGTGCATCAGCATCAAACAGCAAGACTATAACCGAAGATACGGCGATACTGTATCAAGATGGGAATAGTTATGTTAGGTGGTTCCGAATCAGATCGAGAGGTCCACGAGGTGCAAGCGAATGGAAGTACACATCTCACACGTACGCACTGTCAAAACAGGCAAACGTGTACGAAGTATCTGCCAGTGAAACAGAAGAAGGCGGATTTGTTTGTGTTATCAAGTGGGAGGTAGGCTCTAACAAGCAGAACCCTATAGACAAGACCACGGCACAATACACTATTGTGATTCCAGACGAAGGTCTTGCTTGTCCGAGTGGTGCATCTTGGACTGATGCCAACATTTCCAAAGACACATCGTCTGATGATGCAGCGGTATTCAGCATTGACGACCAAGTATCTAAAGACCAGTGCCTGTTCGTCAGAGTGAATACTCAGCATGATAGCAATATCACATATGGCAAGCCTCAACTGGCGTACGTTGGATTCTTGAAAGATCCGTCTGATATAACCGTACAGACAGACAATGTTACGCATAACGCTACGATATCAGCGCAGAACAATTCAGAGGTTGAAGACTCTGTACTTGCTGTTCGGTACGTACCAGCAGATGGAGATCCATTTGTTGTTGGCATTATAACGAGCGGAGGTTCTACGACTGTTCACTGTCCAGATTGGTCTCAACAAAGAGCGATTGCTTTTGAGGTGTTCGCTTTCGTTGGAACATACGAAAAACAGGAACGGGCAGACAATGTAGATGAATACTCTGTAGATGCACTGATGATATCTGAAAATACCATCAAAGACGGCGGAGAAGTTCCGAGTGCTCCATCCGCAGTGCAAGTGTCAAGAACTGCGATTGCTGGAACGGTAAGAGTTACTTGGGACTGGTCATGGGCAAATGCCAACGGAGCGCAATTGTCATGGTCAGATCATGCCGATGCATGGGAATCTACTGACGAGCCAGAGATGTATACTATCAGCAGACTGCATGCTTCTCAATGGAACATAAGCGGTCTTGAGACAGGCATCACGTGGTACGTGAGAGTACGTCTGATATCAAGTAGCGGTGAAGACGATGATAGCATCACCTATGGTCCATGGTCATCAATCGAGCAGGGTGCTATAGACCTGTCATCTGCACCGAACAAGCCAACGCTTCTTCTGTCAGACACGATCATACCCGAAGATGGTAGTACGACTGCAAGTTGGGTATATACGACCACAGATAACACGGAACAGGCTTACGCAGAGATCGCAGTTGTTAATAGCACAAGCGGTTCTGATGTGTATGACGTTGGAACCGATGAATCTGTTCAAGTCACTGAAACCAATGTGTCTGTTGATGGGTTTACTCCGGTTGCTCATACTCAGACCGCACAGCATGTGACTATTGATGCAGAGACTGCTGGATGGACTGTCGGAAACTCTTACAATCTTGTATGCCGAGTAATGTCTGCGTCGGGTCTTCAGTCTGAATGGTCGGATCCTGTTACGGTAACAATAGCAGAACCGATAGTTGCGACCATAAGTGAATCTTCGCTTGTAGATGCAGAACTTCCAGTCAACCCTCGGTCATTCAATGGTGATGTGGTGTCGTTCTCAAGTGACGTTGAAGAAATTTTCACGAAACTCAAGGTTGAGATGGAGCCAATCCAAGACCTCCACGGCTACGACCACCCGTGGGTTGGCGGTGCTGGTGCTAACAAATGGGATGAAGTTTGGGAATTGGGATGGATATCGTCAACTGGCGAGAATCGTGATTCCTCGGAGATTATAAGGAGTAAAAACTACATACCTGTCACACCAAACACAACGTACTGCATTGTTGTCCCTGCAAGTACCGACATCGTTTACTTTGACGATAGCAAGGTCGCTATTGGCAATACTGATAAAAACGGAATTGGAGATACCGACAGAACAGTAAATACGAGAACGACACACGATAATTGTCACTACATTAGGTTCTGGACAAGAAATCAGACAACCTATAACCATGACATCGCCATCAACTATCCAAGCACGGTCACGACCTATTCACCATACGAAAACATCTGCCCAATCAGCGGATGGGATAGTGTGGAGGCTGTAAAGGCTGGAAAGAATCTGTGGGGTGGTGAAAAACTGGCAGATGACATTTTGTCAATCGTTCCGAACTCAACAAAGGACACCACCGCTCACACCGTGACGTTTACCTCACGTGACGTTAGCAACAAAACGATTGTGGACAAAGTGTTCAAGGCTAACACTCAATATACGTTCATTTTTAAGGAGGTCGACGGGTCGAACGCAATTAACTTTGCAATCGTATATACAGATGGTTCATATCACTACTTTCCACGTGGCGGAAGCGGAATCATCACATCAACTGCTGGCAAAACTGTAAAGAGTTTAATGGGCGTATGGGCATCGGGAACAACTATCCTAGACTATGACCGAAGCGGAATCTTCGAGGGTGTTGTTACAGAAGACCAATACGAACCATATCAAGGCACAACCCACACCGCCACATTCGAAGAGACGGTGTATGGGGGCGATTATGATTTCATCAGCGGAGATGGGCAGAGCGAGATGGCGAAAGTGGACGTTTCGTCTGTACAAGGCAAAACCGAGAACGAAAACGGTTATTTTTGGTACACGACAGCGTCAGCATTATCAATTTCACCGATTAGCAGACTCAATGCGAAACTGATTTCGGATAGGTTCGTTGCGAAGTCAAACACAACGGTTACTGACGATGATGGTAGCATAACATTCTATGCGAACGGCATCATTAGATGGAAAGAAAAGGGCGATTTGACTCTTGCTGACTACAGGGCGTATCTCGCATCAAATCCGTTCCAACTCGCATACGAACTCGCAACCCCACGCACAATCCAGTTAACCCCACAGGCCATCACCACGCTGGTCGGTGAGAATAACGTGTGGGCGGATAGTGGGGAAGTGAGAGTGTCAATCGCTGAAGATCTCAGACAGGGTAAAGCTCTTACGGAGATGCCGCTAACAGTAACAGTTTCTGGAGCAGGTGAGGGCGGAATGACCTCGCTTGTAATTGAAAGAAATGGTAGTTATCATATTGACGGTCCAGAAGAAAATGACTTCAACGGATATGATCGTGAAACAATCGTAAGCATGTCTCAGACTGGAGATGACCAGATGGAAATCTCCACAGGACTGTTGGTCGGAGAATTGAACGATGGTGCTGGCTATAGGATAGTCGCAACAGTCCACGATGGCATTGGACAAGTCGCCACAGTCGAGCAGGAGTTTGACGTAATGTGGGAGCATCAAGCACTGATACCATCCGCGGAAGTTGTTATTGATGAAGAGAACCTCATTGCGAAGATAAAGCCTATAGCACCGACAGGAGCATTAGACACAGACGTTGCTGACATCTACAGATTGTCTGCAGATAAGCCAGAACTGATAGTACAAGGTGCTACTTTCGGCGAGACGTATGTTGACCCATATCCAGCACTAGGGGATATGGGCGGTCATAGAATCGTTCTTCGGACGGAGAATAACGACTATATTACAGCAGACAATGAAATGGCGTGGGTAGACAGTCCAGAACTTGGAGTTAATCCGATCGAGAATGAAGAAACGTATACCATCATCAACTTCGATGATAAGGAGATCCGCTTCTACTTCGACACGGATTACTCATCGCAATGGGCGAAAGACTTCCAAGAGACTCAATATCTTGGCGGTCATATACAAGGAGACTGGAATCCAGCTGTCAGCAGAACAGGAACGATCGGAACTCTTGCGATCTCGACACTTGACCAAGAGATGTTACGTGCGGTCAGAAGACTTGCAGTGTATCCTGGGATCTGTCACGTAAGGACTCCCGATGGGTCAAGTTATGCAGCTGATGTTCAAGTATCAGAAGACAGGGTTCATGATGACCAAGAAATGCTTGTCACATACTCGTTGTCAATTACTAAGGTTGATACTGAATCACTCGATGGGATTTTACTGTCGCAGTGGGAAGAAGAAAACGGGGAGGCTTAGCGATGGATTGGAATAGAGGATATAGTTCTCAGAACTACGCGACCTTCGTCGATCCTGTTACATGGAGAGATATTGATCGCTTTGAAATCACCGAAGGTACTGTCAAGCGAACTGACACAGGTCTGCGACAGTCTGCAGACATCAAAAGTACCCGTTATACTGAAACAGCAGAAAGATGGGTTCGTATATGGATGGACTGCAAACAAGAAGGCGGTTCTTCGGATCATGTTCCAATCTTCACAGGCCTTGCAGTATCACCCGAGAAAAACTTCGATGGCAATTTAAAAGAGACACCGTTGACTTGCTATTCGGTTCTTCAGCCAGCGAAGGACATACCACTACCGTTGGGATTTTATGCTCCAATGGGAATCAGCGGAGGGCAACTTGTTAAGCAGTTGCTCTCTGCTGTTATACCAGCACCGATTACAGTTGTGGATAATTCTCCTCCGCTAGCACAGTACATAATAGCAGAGGATGGAGAAGACTACCTGTCTATGAGTGAGAAAATACTATCTGCAATAGGGTGGAGACTAACAGTAAACGGTCTTGGTGAAGTTGCTATTTTGCCTATCGCAGATACCATTTCAGCAAGTTTTGATCCATTGAATAACGACTCAATAGAGCCACAGGTCAACGTGGTCAATGATTTTTTCAAGTGCCCGAATGTATTCAGAGCAATCATGGACGACACTTCCGCAGTTGCAAGAGACGACTCAGACACCCCATTGTCTGTAACAGGAAGAGGACGCGAAGTGTGGATGGAAGAACGTGACTGCAAGTTGAATGAAAATGAAACTCTTGCAGAATATGCTCAAAGACGACTCAAAGAGGAGCAACGCTATTATCTCACAGTTGATTATGACAGGCGGTATTATCCAGACGTGTTCCCTAGCGATCTGATAAGACTGCATTATCCTGCTCAAGACATTGACGGAGTTTTCTATGTTACGGAGCAGTCCATTAAACTTGGATACGCATCTCAGACTTCCGAGGAGGTGATACAATTATGACAGGACTTGAAAGAGCGGCAAAGATCCTACTCAATACACTTCAAGAATCCAACGAAAAAGGTACAAAGCCGTACGATACACAGGCAGAAGTTGTAAGAGTAGAAGGGGGCGTTGCATGGGTACATATTCCTGGAGGACAGGATGAAACGCCTGTAGAAAAAACTATATCAGTCAAAAAAGGCGACAAAGTACAGATCAGAGTTGGTGGCGGTAGAGCATGGGTAGTCGGTAACGCAAGTGCTCCACCAACAGATGACACTACTGCAAGAGAGGCACAGACTAGAGCGACAGAAGCGCAGACGACTGCAGGGCAAGCGCAGGCAACGGCGGAGGAAGCAGTTGAAACTGCACAGAACGCAAATCAGACAGCAAGCAACACCAATCAGTACTTCTGGCACACAGAGACCGACACGGGTGCTGGTGCTGGAGCGCATATAACAAAAATACCAAAGGACGATTTTCTTGCTGACCCGTCCAATGGCGGCGGAAACACACTGCTTACGTCAGATGGGATGACCGTGCGAGACGGGCTTACAGAACTGGCAATATTCGGCGCTGACGGTGCGAGAATTGGGGACGTAAATAAGGCGCATTCCGTAATCGACGACAAAGGGCAACGGTTCTATGCGGTTAATGGAACGACACAATTGGCTAATATTGGATATGACGAAGGTAATACCGAAGGTAGCATGGATACTGCGCCGTATTACACATTCGGGGTGCGAAAAACAACAACCGCTGCGTATAGTCCGTCCTCAACTTATAGTGTTGGAGACATGTGTGTGTATAATGAAAGGGTATACGTGTGTATAAGTGAAATCACCGTCCCAGAGTCTTGGTACGCATCTCATTGGCGAATCTATATTGGCAATTATTCTTACGCAGGGGGATATAATACAATAGCAAGCGGATATACTTCACACGCTGAAGGGGATAGAACAATCTCATTGCTGGAATATTGTCATGCAGAGGGATATAATACAAAAGCATTTGGTGCTCGTTCTCATGCTGAAGGTTCCAGCACGATGGCAAGTGGCGGCGCTTCTCATGCTGAAGGTTCTAACACGATAGCAAGTGATAGTTACTCACACGCGGAAGGGTACGGTTCGATAGCAAGTTACATGGAATCTCATGCTCAAAATAGGGGGACAATAGCGTCAAAACGAGCGCAGACCGCGCTCGGTACATGGAATAAAGAGGATATATCCACCACAACTACGCATCCAAGTGAAGACGAAGCCTATGGACAGTATGCCGTAATTGTTGGTAACGGTACAGCCGCCACGGATGCAAGGCGTTCTAACGCCCTGACAATTGATTGGGCTGGTAATGTAGAAGCGGCTGGTGCGCTCTTCTCTGCTGGAGCAGAGTTCTCTAAGAAGACTGGTAACCACATCGTAGTTGGGGGCATTCATATCTGCTGGGGCGCAGTAACCATCGCGGCATCGGCAAACACTTACAGTGAATCGCAGGTGACACTTCCATACACGTACCAGAGTAATCCGATATGTCTGGCATCACTTGGTAACAGAGTGGCGGCAGCAAGAACAGCCTATGCGACACAGGGTTCGCTTGCAGGTAATAAAATCTATGTCGGTTGTTACTCGACTGCTGCAAGAGACATCTACATATCATGGATGACAATAGGAGCGTGATAACATGAAAACAGCACAAGAAATTATTAAAGAAATGAAAGCCGATAAGCGACTAACTCCATCAAGGTCAAGGTCTCACCGAAGACACCGCAACTACAGTAACCCATACACAAGGGCAATGACTGACTACGATGGAATCAATAGCAAGGGATACTTCACGAAGTTTTATCCCTACGGCACAGTCGGTCACTGTTGCATCTTCGCACAGGCACACTTGATATGGGCTGGGTACGGTAAACTTGTTCCGCACAAAGGGTACATATGGAACACCAACAACTACGCTCGTTGGCTGAAGTCTGAACCGACAATCAAGGGACTTGGCAAGGTTATTTGGACGAATAACCCGAAGAAGGCACGTGATGCGGCGAGGGCTGGAAAGATGGTCATAGTATTCAAGGGTCACAAAGGACACAAGTTTTACACGCATACTTGTGCGCTACTTGACATTGAGGATGGATACGTCAAGACCGTAGACGGCAACGTGACCGGAAAGTACAAAGGCAAGAAGATCAACAACGGAGTCATCAAGAAACGCAAGTTGAAGTCATACCGTTGGGGCTTTGCAATTCTGCCGATACCTACACGAGGCGGAAAATCGGCTAGTACTAAAGCGAAAAAGAAGAAGTCAACTAATTCCTCAACAAGAAAAGTTTCGGGTCTTAAAAAGGGCTACAGGCTGAATGTAAGGCAAAAGGCGACAAAGAAAAGCAATGTAATCGGGCGTCTTAATAATGGAGATGTCGTAGTAATAGGCAAGAGCAAAGGTGGATGGACGTACATACCGAAGAAGAAAGGTTGGGTCGCATCCAAGTATTTGAAGAAAGGGTGATATTACATGAACACAAAACAATCAATTATTGCCGCCATTGCAGTTGTTATTCTGACTGTAGTGGCTCCGTTCGCTGGCAGACATGGCATGGAAATCGACCAAGCCACAGCGACTGAATGGGCAACGACACTGGTAGGGCTGGCTACGGTGATTTGGACGATCTGGAAGAATTTCAACTTTACAAAGGCGGCTCAGATAGGGCAGAAGCGTACCAATGAAATCAAAGAACTCGGTCTTGAGGCTGACGAACTGGACGGCTTCCTCGACGAAAACTATGATGACCCAGATGACGACGAAGAGATTGAAGACGAGGACGGTGACGAAAATGCAGAAGGCTAAATTTCCGATGAAGCATCATCGTATTAGTGCAACTTACAATGGGAGTTCCGCTCACAGGAGATGCAGTCAAGGAAAGCCACACGACTATCCAACAGACCTTGTTGGCAAGGATACAGGTCGAGACTGGTTCCGTGCTCCGTGTGATATGATCGTGCTCCGTAGGTACACACAGGCAAGTCATGCAATATGGCTGAGGTCTGTGAATAAGGTCAAGACACCATATGGAGTTGGTTACCTGTACATCATGTCGGAGCATCAGGACAATCGCGAAATGAAGCCAGTAGGCAGAATCTACAAGCAAGGTGAAAAGTGTTTCCGTGAGGGCAGAAACGGAAACGCTACAGGAAATCATCTGCACATAAGTTGCGGTTTCTCAAAGACAAAGAGAGGGCTTGGTGGTACAGGCTGGACACGGAACTCTAAGGGAGCATGGGTGCTCAAGATTCCTGGGGTAGTGCCTATCAAGATAACTCAAGCATTCTATGGTGAAAACGCATGACGATAGAACTGAACCTTGCGACAGTCGTGTACATCTGCTCGTGCATCGGCATCGTTGGAGGAGCAATCAAAATCTTGATAGAGGCTAAGAAAGCATTGCAGAAACCGCTTGACGAAGTGAACGAGAGACTACAGCATTACGATGAATGTCTTGACCGAGACAAGAAGCGACTTGATAAAGTGGATGGAGTTCTTGAAGAACTTACACAATCGATCAACATGCTTGTGAAAAGTAACCGCACGATGTTGTATCATATGGAGGACGGGAATCACACTGGTGAGATCCGAAAAGAAATTGATGAACTTGATGCCTGGTTGCTAGAAGGTAAGGAGTACAAGAAGTAATGGATAAAGAAGTAATGGAAGTGTTGAGAGACGTGCTGGAATACAAGAAACGTGAAGCAAGGTTTTTGTTCATTGCATTGGTTGTCAGCCTGTGCTTGAATCTCGCTGAAGTTGGAGCATTCCTGTTCTATGAATCGCAGTGGGAATACTCAGATACAGTGACAACGACCACGCAGTCTGTAGACGGAGATGATGGGAGCATCGTCAACGGTGACCAGTACAACGATGAATCGCAGAACAAGTCGGGAGATGATAAGTAATGAGCGCGAAGCAGACGATCGTAAAACACACGAAAACAAGAACAAGAAAGCGAAGACATGTTGGCAAAAACGGTTCAAAGAAAGGACGTAAGCGTTGTCCTACGTGCGGTAGATATCTATGAGTGAACATCTTGAGACTAAAGCAAAAGTCAAAAGTATTGCCAGCGTAAGCACGTTCGAAGAGTTACTTGATGCATGTACTCTTACCGAAGAAGACAAGCAGATACTGAGGATGGTATACTTGGAAGGTCATGAGTATTGTTACATCGGTGATAAGTTAGGTTACTCAGAATCGACCATCAAGCGACGCCATCGAAAAGCACTCCAAAAATTAAGCAAGATGATATGACCTTTTTAAGGTCGGATAGTTAACATTCAAGAGCCTTTGCAGAGTCCATCTGCAGGGGCTCTTTTTTGTATGCTCAAATTAAGGAGAAACGAAATGTATAAGTACTTCAATCCGAACTCAAAGGGAAAGTTAGTAGGCGATTGTGTGGTGCGTGGAGTGTCTATGCTACTGGATCAGACATGGAACGAGACGTACATAGATATCTGCATGATGGGTTATGAGATTGGCGACATGCCGTCTTCAAATTCCGTGTGGGGCAGTTATCTGTATTCGAAAGGATACGAAAGAACTTCGCTTCCAGACACCTGTCCGATGTGCTACACGGTCGCAGACTTTTGTGAGGAGCATCCGAGCGGTCAGTACTTACTTGCCACAGGATCGCACGTGGTCTGCGTAAGTGATGGAGACTATTACGATGCATGGGATTCGGGTAATGAAGTACCTGTTTGCTATTGGGAGGCATCAAGATGAACTACAATCCGTACAACTTCATGAACACATATACGCCATATCAGCCACAGCAACCGATGAACCAGTTTGCATGGGTACAGGGAGAAGCATCAGCAAAAGCCTATGCCGTTGCTCCTGGTTCGACGGTTGTGCTGATAGACACCGAAAGACCAGTGATGTACATGAAATCGACAGACGTTAACGGTAAGCCGATGGATATGCAAGTCAGGTATCTCGTGACCAAAGAAGAGTACGAAAGACTGCACGAGCCACAGAAGCCAGCCGACTACGTTACAAGGGAAGAATTCGAAAAGTACATAGCAGAAGCAGAAAAGAAGTTCACGGCAAAGAAAGGCAAGGCAAATGAATAATCCAATGAACGACATGAATGAAATGATAAATCAGTTCAATCAGTTTCAGTCTACGTTTCAAGGAGATCCGCAACAGATGGTTCAGCAGATGCTCCAAAGCGGTCAGATGTCACAGGCTCAATTCAATCAGTTGAGCATGATGGCACAGATGTTCAAACAGATGTTAGGTCGGTAATTCTCGAGAATGACATATAACTCTACAAACAGAAAGGACAAAGACAATGGCTATTAGCGACAACGGAAACGGTCTTATCATGCCAGTTTCACCGATGTATGGCAATGGTAATGGCGGTGGCTTCTGGGGCAACGACGGTTCGTTCTGGATCATTATCCTGTTCCTGTTCGCCTTCATGGGCAACGGTTGGGGTGGATTCGGTAACGGAGGAAATGCTCCAGCACAGATCAACAACGACATGCAGAGAGGTTTCGACCAGCAGTCAATCATGGGTGGTCTGAATGGTATCAGCACTTCACTTGCAAGTGGATTCGCTGACGCTGAAATCTCAAGATGCAATGCACAGGCAAATGTTCTTCAGACTCTGAACAGTATGGCAATGAGCATGCAGAACTGTTGCTGTGAGAACAGGGCACAGGCGGCTGACCTCAAGTACACGATCGCAACAGAAGCGTGTGCAGACAGACAGTCAGTCAACGATGCTCTGAGGGATGTCATTGCATCCAACAATGCTAACACACAGGCAATCCTTGACAAGATGTGTCAGCAGGAGATGGAAGCACTTAAGACTCAGAACGCAAATCTGCAGACTCAGTTGAACCTTGCAAATCTGAACAGTTCACAGACTGCACAGACTGCGAAGATTCTTGCAGACAATGCGGCACAGACACAGGCTCTTGAACAGTATCTGAACCCAGCACCAATCCCTGCATACATGGTTCAGAACCCGAATTGCTGTGCGCCAAACTTCGGCGGTTGCGGATGCAACGCGTAAGGAGGTGACATCATGGCTGAATACTCAGCAAACGCAGTACAGGTCGTAAATCCAGGTGAGACGGTCGTATTCACAGAATCTCCCGACCCTTGCACGAGAGGGTTTGTACGTCACAGAGACGGCACTGGTAACTTCCTGTTAAGTGGATGGACTCCAAGACGCTCATGCGGATGCAAGTCAAAGTCAGCGACGTATCTCGTGGACTTCGGTGCAAATATCGCAGTTGCTGAAGGCGGTACTGTAGGACCTATCTCCGTAGCAATCACTATGGACGGTGCTACTCTGCCAGCAAGCACGATGATCGTGACACCAGCCGCAGTTGGAGACTTCTTCAACGTAAGCAGAGCAATCAATGCTGATATCTGGAACTGTTGTTGTGAGACTGTTGCTATCCGCAACACGAGCGAACAGCCGATACAGGTGCAGAACGCCAACATCATATTCTCAAGACCAGATTTGACGGTCACATACTAGAAAGGAGGACGACATGCACGAAAGGATCGAACAGTTCAGAGAGTTACTCGAAAAAGAACTGAAAGAAGAACTTGATGACATCATTAGGGCTGGCGACATTTCTCCCGATGAAGTATGTACTGTCAAGGACGCAGTCAAACTGATGCTCAAACTGAATGAGTATGAGGAATGGGAGAACGGCGGTTCCAGATCGTACGACAACAGGTCATATGGAAGACGCTCTTACGACAGAATGGGCGACAGACGTTCATACAGGTCAAGACGTTCTTATGACGATGGTATGGTCAGCAAGTTACAAAAGATGTATAATGAAGCCAAGAGTGAAGATGAACGTCGTATGATCGACGAATGGATATCACGTGCGGAAATGGAAGAAAGGTAGACCGAAAACGCTAAAAAAACGCTAAATATCGGTTGATAACGTGTCCAATCTTTGAAAATCCACGAAAGTGGACTAACAAAGATATTAGCATAAGAAATCATCTGTCTCATTGGAATACCTCATATGCGAAAGGCTGAAGTAGTTTCTGCTCCAGCCTTTTTGCTTGTTTGCTCTTTCTTTCACCTCATTGTATTATATTGGATTGTATCGATACCAATTCGGCATCGAGGGCTAAATAAGGGCTAAATGCTCCGCAGTAAGTTCATACTGGATACCGTTCTTTGCGACACGCATTGACGCGTGACCAGTCACTCGTACTCTGTCACCTTTGCTCAATAGCAAATCATGATTCCAATAAACTACTGGTACTGGATGTTCTGCCTGTAGGACAAACGTCGTGATGCTGTGACCGTGATGCCGTATTGTTTTCGGCTCATAAATAATAAAACCTTGTGTTGTCATATAACCTCCTGTCGAGCAAACAAGAAGTCTATAATCTCATAATCGCGTCGGTTTTTTCATCCTCATCTACAAAAGCATAAAATTTAGCCGTGGTTGTAACGCTTGTATGCCCCATTAGTTTAGATGCTACTTGCAATGGTACTCCAGCCTTGCAGAGGTTGGTGCAGAATGTCGCACGGTACGCATGGAACTTCTTTTTCTTGATTCCTATTCTTTTGTATGCTCTGTCAAGGGCATTCGATACAGTCATGTAGTCTATCAGTCCACCTGTTGAACTGCAGAAAATCCATTCCGATCGGCGAGGGTGGTTTTTTAATGCCTCTTTTATCTTCGGGTGCAACGGCACGGTTCTTGATGATCCTGCTTTCGGCGGTACGATATTCATCCTGTAGTTCTGTCGCACGATGTGGATTTGGTCATCATATATGTCAGACCATTTTAGCCCAAGTATTTCAGATATTCTCATGCCAGCGTACAAGGCACACATAATCATAGGAAAGAAATAATCATCTTTCAGTTCACGCTCAATCAGTTCAATATCGTCCGCAGTCCATGTGATGATTTTATCGGACCTCTTTCTTACTGGTTTATCTGGAATGACGATCCCGATTATAAGATTGTCACAGTAACCCGAATCGGACAGCCACACGAAAAGTTTCTTCATATAATTATGAAGTGTGGTCATGACAGACTTAGATACTGGCAGACTGATGTAGAATTCCTGGAGCATCTGCGACGTGATGTCGCACACTGGTGTTTCAGCAAATGAAGAATTAAGCAAATGCTCCTTACAGGTCACGATATATAGTTTCCTTGTTCCAAGCGAGTATTGAGAATCCACGTCCAGCAGTTCATTGAACCTCAATATCAGATCATGTAGTTTCTCGTTACTTTTGATTACTTGTGGGTCATCTTTATGTAGTAGCCAGTATTCATACTTTTCTTGGGCGTTAGTCTTTGATGTGCCGTAAAAGTGCTTTCGTATAGGTACTTTCTTTCCGTCGACTATCTTATGACCGATGGTCTTGGTCATTCTGTAGTATTTGTAGCCATTTATGTTCTGATTCTTTTTCGTAGCCATTATTTTTTCTGTATTCCGACGTATCGAGCGTACTGGAGGATTTCATTGAGTTGAGCATCGGTGTACTTGATCGTTCCTACAACTTGGTCTTCGTGTAGTACGTTTGCCAGTTTTTCGATTTGGTTCAAGTCGTGGGTAAGGTCAATATTGTCATCGTAGCCGAGTATGTATGCTGGTGATACATCGAAGATGTCTGCCAGCGTTTCGGCGACTTTGTTTGAGATTTGGTGATAGCCCTTTTCCATTCGTGTGATAGATGTCTTACTTGAGTACCCAAGTTTTTGTGCAAGTTCATCTTGGGTCATTCCTTTAGACTTTCGTAATGCTTTGATCCTGTCTCCTGTAGTCATGATATTGCCTCCCTTATCTACTTCAATTTTAAACAATGATGTAAACTCGCACAGTAAAAGGTTACAATTCTTTAAATATGTTATTGACAAAACTGTAAACTTTTGATATTATAATTACAGAAGTTGATAAAAAAATAAACTTTTAAGGAGCAAGACATGAAGTACTTAAACAACATAAACACACTGTAGGGAGTGAGCAATCACTCCCAGAAAGGAGAAAGAGAAATGAGAGACGCAATCGTATTTGAGGCAGTAAGAGAAGGTTATTCAATAGACCAGATCGCAGACAGGGCGATGACGGTAGGAGAGTTGATCAGAATCCTTGAGGACTATGACGAAGACAGGCTGTTCATTCTGAGTCATGACAATGGGTACACATACGGATCACTTTCAGAATGGGAGTTCAAGGACATGGAAGAAGATGAGGATGGTGAATGGCATGAGAGATGATGACATTGGGTACATCGCAGTCATAGTGATGTTGATATTCGTAATGATAACAGCGTTCAACACATTAATAGTTTAGAAAGGAGAAAGAAATGGGACTGGACATGTATTTAGAACGGAAGACAGAAGGAGTTGAATCACGTAAGCGGTTGATGTACTGGAGAAAGGCGAACGCAATACATAAGTTCTTCACACAGGGTGCGGAACATGATAACTGCGTGGATTTTCCAGTAACTGAGGAGCAGTTGAGGGAGTTACAGGAGAAGTGCTACGAGGTGCTTACAAGGGAGAAAAAACCCGAAGAGGTTCTTCCAACAGAAAGTGGATTCTTCTTCGGTACTACTGAGTATAACGAATACTATTACGGTGATTTATTAGACACTTATGTAGCAGTCGGAAAGATTCTGGAAGAAGAATTTCCGTTAGATGATGATGAAGAGATCGTATATTACGCATGGTATTAAGGAGGTTAGCATGAAGTATATTAAGACAGTTTATTACAATCACAAAACTGGACGCATCGGAGATTTCTACATTGAACCGACGCTGGAGAAGTATTATGAGGCACTCTATTGTGACTTGATAGATGTCGTGGTCAGAACAGTAGGCGGTAAGAAGTATGCGTTCATCGTAGATGATGAGGGGTTGCTCAAGGACAGACCGATCGCATCAGCAATCGACCCAAGAAACTTTGATAACGCACTTGTGGGGAGTCTGTTGGTGACAGGTCTTCCAGACGAAGATGGGGAACTTACATCATTGACCGATGAAGATGTCATCAATATCATGGGTCATGTATGTGGATTCTATGACCCAGTAGAAAAAATCTACAGGCACTTAATAGAGATGAATTAGAAAGGAGAAGATAATGCATCAGATCAGATACGAAGATTGTAAGGACACGGCACAGGCTAGAGAATGGCTTGAAAAGATGGCTAACGTAGAAGCACAGGATGAAAGCGACAGCGGTGGTGGACTTCCAGGTCCGATAGTTTGGAGAGATAAGACGTTCAGCACCTACGATAAAGCACATGAATATCTCGAGAAGACCTATCGTCCATATGAACAGGTCGGCGTCAAGTACAAAGCCCCAGTCAAAGAGACAAAGGTGATGCGTGACTTGAACGTAAGAATCAATGATGAACTGGGTAAGAAGAACGAGTACATCAGATCGCACATGAAGAAGGATACCTGTACATCAAAGTACGTCGGTTGTGTAGGATGTGGGTCGAAGTTATCAAGGGAGCATTTGAGCGGTAATCATTGTCCGGTGTGTGGAACAGACTTGAGGTCAATCTCAACGCTTAAACGTATAGAGGCTTTCGATAAGAAGGTCAAGATGCTTCGTAAGCGTCTTGAAGACGAAACGGCAAAGCAAGCCGAGAAGAATGGCAATGTTAGATGGCTGGTCAAATTCGAATATCATTGTTAGTGAAAGGAGAACTAAAATGAAAAGTAAAGCAGAAGGAATCAGTATGATGGAGTTACAGAGAATCATGGGAGATCGTGTGGTGATATCGCTCAAAGAAGACTTGTCTCCAGAGCAGAGACAGACGGAGTATGAGACAAGTAAACTGATTGAGAGGATGGCTTGTCAGATGATAAACAACGGACGGTTCATACTTGATACTGAGAAGATGCTCGCACAGAGACGTGACCTCAAGGAATCGAAAGCATATCAGTTGATAGGTGAGTAAAATGCCAGCGCATTGGATCAGATGGACAGAAGAACAGGAACAGTGGCTTGTAGATAACTTTCGTGGCTTCCAAACCGATGCAGACATCGTGGAACGCTTTGCTCACAGATTCGGAGTGAAGCGATCCGCACGAAGTCTGAGGGCTAAAGCGACAAGACTCGGGGCAAGGTCGGAATTGTCCTATACGAAGGAACAGGAAGAATGGATAAGACAGAATTTTCCTCACATGGGTGGAGTCGAATGTTGGCAGGAATTCAATAATACTTTCGGAGAAAACAGAACAGAAAAAGCCATTATCAGCAAGGCTCACAACATGAAGGTGTACGCCACTGATGAAACAGTCGAACGTAACAAGAATTACCCAAGACGTGTTCCAGTAGGCACAATAACGGACGACGGTTATGGATATCTGAAGATCAAGACAGGCGAAGGCTCATCGGGCTGGGTAAGACTTCATAGATATCTGTGGGAGTCCAATTTCGGGAAGTTGCCTAAAGGTTACAAGATATTCTTTCTTGATGGTAACAAACGCAACTACAGAATCAGTAACATGGTCGCAGTTCCATCGGGGTTTCATGCGATCATGAATAAAAAAGGCTGGAATTGTGAGTATCGAGATATAGCAATGACAGGACTTGTATGGTGTCAGTTGCATAGTGCATTGAACGGTAGAGTTGGAATGATATTAAGACCGAAGGGGGAACATAATGATTAAGTGTGACAACGGGGCGGTTCACATAAGCGGAAGCAAAAGCAGAGTGCTTGCGGAATTGGCTTCGATCATAAAAGGAATATATGTTGTGATGGTTGACGAATGCAAGATGACAGACCAGGAAGCACGAGAAGAGATCGCAAACGCTGGAAGACTTGCATTCATGAGCGACGATGAAGTCATTGAAGAAATTATGAGAATGCTTGGCTAAAGTAGCGTTTGAACATTTACAAATGAATAAACATTTGGTATAATAGATATTAGCAGAGAGGAGGTGATAAGATGAAATACGCAGTCAATAGACAGGCACTTCGTGACAGGATTTACAATAAGGGTTATAGGGTAGCGTATATGTCAGACGTACTGAATATCAGCCGTATGGGCTTCTTTAAGAAGATGCGTGGAGATTCTCCATTCAAGGAGCAGGAAGTCAAGGTGCTGTGTGATGTACTGGATATCGGGCAATCTGAACTGTCATATTTTTTTAAGCCCAAAGATGATAAATTGATAAACCACAGGAGGACGAAGTGAGACTATTGAGTGCAACAGAAGCACGTAAGGTGTTGAATATCTCATCGAACAGAATGACGGAACTATTAGTTGCTGGAGAACTTCCAGCGTTCAAAGAAGGTCGGAACTGGAAGATAACAGAACGGCATCTTAACCAGTACATGATCGACAGAGCGGAAAGAGAGACAGAAAGGAGAAAGAAGTGAGGTACTTATACTGGGACGATATGAATGAATGCATCTGCGCAAAGGTCGCCGAATATGACAAAGGTTGGGTGATGCTCTACGCAGATGGCGAAACTGGTCACGGTGGCTCGGACTGGTACGAGTTCTTCGCACGAGACGAGAAACCGCTCACACTTGAGAGTATAGCAGAAGCAACCGAAGAGTACAAGGAGTTGCAGGAACAGGAAAGACAGGAGGCTCTTGATGATGCAAAACTGGCAGAACTTGAGCCAGACACATATGAGGAAGACTACTTCAGAAGACATGGAGGTATATATGTTTAGAAAATTAAGAGCAGATGAAATCGACTTAAGAGTTGGTACTTGCAACAAGAAAGGTTTCTCACTGCTTCTTTATAAAGACGCAAGATGTGACATGAACATCTTGGACGAAACAGTAGGAACGATGAACTGGAAGAAATCATACCAGTTAATTGATGGTCAGTTGTTTTGTACTATCGAGATTTGGGACGATGAAAAGAAACAGTGGATAGGTAAGCAAGATGTTGGTATTGAATCGAACACAGAAGCGGAGAAAGGAAGAGCGAGCGATGCACAGAAGAGAGCGGCTACTGTATTCGGCATCGGCAGGGAACTTTATACCGCACCGTTCATATGGATAAAAGGTCACACGATAGAAAATGACGGCAGACGGTTCAAGACCGACGGCTACGACAGAGCGTTGTATGTTGATCAGATCGACTATACAGATGGCAAGATAACGACGCTGGTCATTAAAGATGATGATGGAAGAATCGCCTACAGTTTCGGAAAAGATGCTCCAAAGCAGAGACTGACCAAAGTTCAGTTGGAGACAATCAAAGGGCTTGCGGAAGAAGTAGGTGTGGATATCAGAGCAATAAATAAGACCTACGGGATCAGTACGTTGGAAGACCTTGATGGTGCGATGTACGCAGATTGTATCAGACGTTTCCAGATAGAAAGGGAAAAGCATGAATCAGCGAACTAAAGCAACTAACATCTCACAGGCGACAAAGAAGAAAGTGTATGAGCGTGATGATGGCTTATGTGTGTTGTGTGGAAGACCTGGACTTCCAGAAGCACACGTTGTTCCTAGAAGCCGAGGTGGACTTGGTATCGAACAGAACATAGTAACGCTTTGTAGAGAATGTCACAGGAAGTTCGATCAGACAGACTATCACGACAAGGCGTATGAAATCATTACGAGATATATGAAGAAGCACTATCCAGACTGGGACGAATCAGCGGTGGTGTATAGAAAGTATGGTGATTGGTTATGAGTGGACAGGACTTGTATCAAGCACGTGAGGAAGCAATCAAGAGTCTGAAGCAATCGATGGAACGGTTCGCAGAGAACGGAAGATTGTATGCGAGAAAGAACAGAGACTATAGGATCGCATTAAGACAGGCTATCTTGACGCTGAAAGCAGAAGGATATCCGGTCACTATCATACCGAAACTTGCTAAAGGTGAAGCATCTGTCGCACAGGCGGAATTCGACATGATCGTTGCAGAAAATGCCTATAAGGCATCTGGAGAAAACATAAACGTGCAGAAGTTGATATTGAGAAGTCTTGAAGAAGAAATATCAAGGGAGTGGAAATCGTGAGAGATAGTTTTGTACTGTACACGAAAATTAAAGACACAGTAGATGAACTAACACTTGAGCAGAAAGGTGAATTGTTCCAAGCGATCCTTGATTATCAAGCAACTGGTGAAGTTCCAAAACTGGAAGGAGTTGTGAAGATAGCGTTCATTCCAATAAGACAGGACTTAGATGCGAACAACGAGAAGTGGGAGAAAACAAGGCAAGCAAGGTCGGAGGCTGGTAAGAAATCGGCTGAACAAAGACTTGCAAATTCCAACAAATCCCAACAAACTTCAACAAAATCAACAAATGTTGAATTTGTTCAACAAACAGGAACAAACTCCAACAAACAGGAACAAACAGGAACAAATTCAACTGATAATGTAAATGTAAATGTATATGTAAATGATAATGTATCTTCTAAAGAAGATATATATAGGGATGTTCCCGAAGAAATCAAGGACGTATACATGGAATGGGTCAAGATGAGACGCAAGATCAAGAAGCCTATCACATCGAAGACCACTGTTACAAGGTCGTTGAATAGGTTGCGTAGTTTGTCAAATGACCCAGCGGAACAACGTGAGTTGATACAGGTCGCAATAGACCATTGTTGGCAGTCGTTCTATCACAAGCCTAGAGAAGATACGAAGAATCGAAAGGCAGATGAGTTAGACGGATTCTACAAGATGTCACAGGAGTGGGCGAATGAATAAGAATGAATTTGTAAAGATAGCCGATGCTATAAGAACATACTACCCGAGAGATAACGTGATGCCGAATAAACAGGCGATGGCACTTTGGTATGAAGAACTCAAAGACCTACCTTATGAGGTAGCGGTCATGTCACTTCGTAAGCACGTCAACACCAGTAAGTGGAGTCCGACGATAGCAGACCTTCGCAGAGGTGCGAGTACTATCACTACTGAATCAACTGACTGGGGCAAGGGTTGGGACGAATGCCAAAGAGCGATCCGTAAGTTCGGGTTCTATCGAGAGAAAGAAGCGATGGAAAGCATGAGCGAACTGACTCGGAAGACGGTCAAGAGACTTGGGTGGCAGTCGCTGTGCATGTCAGAGAATCAGATGGCAGACAGAGCCAACTTTAGAGATGTGTTCAACCAAGTACAGAGCCATGAGAATGAAAGTCAATCGTTATCGGAGAGTTTGAGAACAATGATCGGAGGTCTGAATGCTATTAGTGATTCAAGGTCGGTTGGCAGGATTGAATGAGTACACGAACGCAAATAGAACAAACGTATACGCTGGAGCGAAGATGAAATCTGACGCTGAAAAAAGGATCGCATCTGCAATACATGAATGTGGATTGAAACCGATACACGGTAAGGTCAGACTCCAGTTTGCATGGTACGAGAAGGATAAGCGTAGGGATCTGGACAACGTGTGCTTTGCCAAGAAGTTCATACTGGATTCACTGGTAAGAAATCAAATCATCGACGGAGACGGCTGGAAGACGATAACAGGGTTCACGGACGAATTCTACATTGACAAGGAAAACCCAAGAATCGAGGTACAGATAACATGAAGCAAGAGACGATAGTGCTGAATCATCTGAAGACACACGGAACAATCACTTCGTGGGAAGCGATAACCGAGTATCACATAACAAGGCTATCAGAGATGATACGCAGACTAAGAGCCAAAGGTCACAACATCACGACTGAACGAGTCTACAAAGAGAAAGACGGTGAAACCGTGATGTACGGCATATACAAGTTACAGTAGGAGGGAGTCAAGCACTTGAGCACAACTTCGCCAATGTCTTACATACACCGCTCGAGTGCTTGAGAAAGGAGAAAATGATGGTGTGCAAGGGATGTGAAAAAAGATATCCAGGTTGTCACGACAACTGCGAGGACTATCAGCAAGAAAAGCGTGAGCGTGATGTTCTGAACGAGAGGATCAGACGTGAAAAGCAGAGTGCAATGGAAGTGACCGCAGTTGAGATAGACAGAGGAAGAAGGGTCGCAAACATCAGACACAGAAGAGGTGAGTAATGGAATATATCAGTAAGAAAGAGGTGTTAGATTTTCTAAAAACCATTAATGAAGAAATAGAAGACGGATACGGATTTGATTATGAGGTATGGAAGAGAAACGTCGAAGGATTGCCAACGATCAATGTCACGAATCTAAAGGAGGGGTAGGAGATGGAGATGCTTATTAACGCCTTGATTATTATCGAGATTATTGGAATCGCAGTTGCACTATTTGTGTTGGTGGTTGTTGTCTGGGCGTGGCTATCCGAAGACTTTACGGTATTCCGAGAACTGAACGAAAGACTTAAAGAGAGATTTAATGGAAGAAGAGGGAACGAATGAAGATGACTAGAGAAGAAGCAATATATCTTTTAAAAAACACTGCATGGCTTGCACCATCATTAGAACCAGTTGATGAAGCAATTACTATGGCGACTGAAGCGTTAGAGAATGAACGACCTAAAGGGCATTGGATATTAAGCCAAAGCCAAGACAAAGAAGACACCGATAATGGGAACTATCGTTTCGAGTGTTCTGTTTGTGGGTATTCTGATACGCATTCCAAAGCGACGGAAGTTCCATACTGTTGGAAATGCGGTGCGGATATGCGAGGTAAAGACGATGAATAACATAGATGAAATGCCACCAAAATGCCATAACTGTCCTTATTTGGAAGTATGTGAGTATCCGTATGTATGTAGTGATATGAGGGGTGAAAACGAATGAGTGACTTAATCAGCAGACAGGATGCAATTGATGCGGAGGGCGATAAATGGAACTGAAAGAGTTAACAGACAGAACCCTCGAATTGTTTGGAGTTGACAACCATGACAATCTCGGTTCTGCACTTCTGGACAACATCAGCAACACTGATAAACTCAAAGCTTTCTGTGATTTGGTCGATGGTGATTTAAGCGTTGATTGGATGCAAAAGATTTATCAGTATTATCTCGCTGACCGCAAAGAGAAGAAACAGGACTACACGCCAAAGTC
>ODAI010669721.1_pt1 | contig 48640 bp, 41 predicted proteins | sample 1539321 | NCBI WGS metagenome assembly ODAI01 (sample SAMN02144231, study PRJEB22623) | gut metagenome | biome: sheep rumen | host: Ovis aries | place: New Zealand
CCTTGAGCGCAGCCTCCGTCTTGTCAGCGTTCCCCCTTCTGGTCATCCTTTGGCCCACGAAACTGCGTTGTCTCAGGTCTTCGACTTCGCTGCGATGGTGCCGCTACAGGTCTATAACTCGCTTCAGGTTCCCGCTGAGCGGTCGCGTCTGATGCAGATCCGTCAACTGATTATCGGCGGTGGTGCCATCGACGATGCCCTGGCCGCTGCTCTGAAGTCTTTTCCCCATGCTGTGTGGAGCACCTATGGCATGACGGAGACACTCTCGCATATTGCCTTGCGCCGCTTGAACGGTCCTGAGGCCTCCGATTGTTATACGCCGTTCCCTTCCGTCCGCCTCAGTCTGTCTGCCGATGGTTGTCTGATTATCGAGGCACCCGCCGTCTGCGACGGACCACTCCTGACCAACGATATAGCCGAACTGCTGCCCGATGGCCGTTTCCGCATCTTAGGGCGCAAGGATAATGTTATTTGCTCTGGTGGCATTAAGATTCAGATTGAGGAGGTGGAGCGCCAGCTGCGGCCCCATCTGCAGTCGCCTTTCCTCATCACCCGCCGTCCCGATTCCAAGTTTGGCGAGGTGTGCGTGCTGCTGACTGAGGGCGATGCTGCTGAGGCCAGCCTTGTGTGCGAGCGTGTGCTGCCCAAGTTCCATCAGCCCCGTCTGTGTCTCCACGTCGTCCGTATTCCCCTGACGGCTACGGGTAAGCCTGCCCGTCATGAAGCCGAGCTGTTAGCTGCCCAGGCGTGATAAAAAAAAGGATAGGGCTACTCTCTCGAGCCGCCCTATCGCGATTAGTTAGTAATATGATTAGGTCTATTAAGTTGATTGGTATTTTCTTTATCAAGTCAGCCCTCCCTGTAGAAGTCAAGGGCTTCGCAAATCTCCTCTTTGGTTGCCGTCTGGTTGATGCGGATGTCTCCGATGCCGCCCAGTAGTGTGAAGTTGATGATGCCAGCCACGTTTTTCTTGTCGTGTGTCATCAGTTCCAGCAGGGTGGGGTAGTCATCACATGAGATGTCCATCTTCCCATAGTGCGTCTGGATGAAGCGCACGGTCTGCCTCATTTTGTCCGTTGGAAATCCTGTCTTGATGCAACTCAGGTAGAGTTCGCAGATCAGTCCCCATGCTACGGCATATCCGTGCAGCACTGGTGTCCGCTGTAGTGCCAGCGATTCAAAGGCGTGTCCGACGGTGTGTCCCAGGTTCAGTGCCTTGCGGATACCTTTCTCTGTCGGGTCCTCCGTCACGATGCGCTCCTTCACGGCTACGCTGTCACCCACCATACGGCTCAGCAGCTTCAGGTCGGGCGCTTCAAGGTCGAAGTTCATCAGCTCTGCCCACATCGCCTCGTTGCTGATCAGTCCGTGCTTCAGCATTTCGGCATAGCCCGAACAGATGTTCTCCGCGTCGAGTGTCTTCAGGAACTGCGTGTCGAGGATCACGGTGCTTGCATTGTTGAAGACACCGATTTCGTTCTTCAGCCCCCTGAAGTTGATACCCGTCTTTCCGCCGACGCTCGCATCGACCATCGAAAGCAGGGTCGTGGGGATGTTGATGTAGTTGATGCCTCGCTTGAAGGTGGAGGCAGCAAAGCCTCCCAGGTCGGTCACCATACCACCACCTATATTTATTAATAAGGAGTGGCGTGTGCCGCCTCCTGCACCCAGTTCTTCCCAGACATGAGCCAGCGACTCCAGCGTCTTGTGGGTATCCGTCGCACCGATGGTGATACGCTTAGCACCCCGTAGTGCGGCAAACCCCTCCACAACAGGCAGGCAGCAGTTTCGGGTCGTCTCGTCGGCAAGTATAAACACTTTGTCGTGCTCACAAGCCTCAATCGCCTCATTCAGCGACCTTTCGAGATTCTCAGCGATGACAACGTTTTGTTGATTCATTATTTTCTTTTAATGGCTGCAGGGCTGTCTGTTTCTTTTTACGGTGCAAAGATACGATTAAATATTGAAACAAAAGAATAAAATTAAGAAAATTTTCTTACTCATTAAACTTTTTCGCTGTTTCTGCGTCAAAAGGTCATAAATCAAACACGATAAATGAAGAAAATATTACTTCTGACTGCCGCGTTGATGATGGCAGTCACGTTGTTTGCCCAGCGTACGATATCGGGCAAGGTTGTTGAACAGGATACGCAGGAGGCCGTCATTCAGGCCACAGCTGCAATTCTCAGCGGCGAGAAGGTAGTGGCCAACGCATTGACGAATACCAATGGCGGCTTCTCGATCAAGGCTCCCCGCGACGGAAGATACACCCTGAAGATCACCTATGTAGGTTTCAAGACCTATACCAAGCAGTTCACCATCCGCGAAGGCAAAGATTTCCATGCCGGCACCATCACCCTCGAGCCCGATGCCATCATGCTGAAAGGCGCCACGGTGACGGCTCATGCCTCGAAAGTGACGCTCAAGGCCGATACCTTTGTATATAACGCGAGCGCGTTCCGCACGCCCGAGGGCTCGGTTGTCGAGGAGCTCGTCAAGCGTCTGCCTGGCGCTGAGGTCAGCGACGACGGTACCATCAAGATCAACGGCAAGGAGGTGAAGAAGATCCTTGTCGATGGTAAGGAATTTATGACGGGCGATACCAAGACCGCCATCAAGAACCTGCCCACCAACATCATAGACCGTATCAAGGCCTACGACCAGCAGAGCGACCTGGCACGCGTCTCAGGCATCCAGGACGGTGAGGAGGAGACTGTGCTCGACTTTGGTATCAAACCAGGCATGAACAAGGGAGTGATGGTGAATGCCGACCTGGCAGCAGGTACGGAGCATCGCTATGCAGGCCGCGTGTTCGGTGGGGTGATGAAGGATGACCTGAAAATGTTTCTCATGACCAATGCCAACAACACCAACGACATGGGATTCCCCGGTGGTGGCGGAGGAGGCCGTTGGGGAGGAGGTCGACAGGGCCTGAACGCCATGAAGATGACGGGTCTGAACATCAACTATGAGAAGAAGGACAAACTGAAGCTCGACGGTAGCATCCGCTGGAACCACACCGACGGCGACACCTACTCGAAGTCGTCATCAGAGAGTTTCTATAGCGGCACCACCTCATCGTTCGGCAATAGCATGAGCCAGAACTACTCGCGCTCGAACCAGTGGAACGGACAGATGCGACTGGAGTGGCAGCCCGACACGATGACTAACATCATGTTCCGGCCGCGCTTTAATTATAACAGCAACGACGGTGAAAGCATCAGTCAGAAGGCCACCTTCGACAAGGATCCATACGACTATAGCGACGATCCCCTCAGAGCCGTTGAGGAACTGGCCAACAAATACGGCATCGTCAAGAACTTCAGTGACCAGAACGGTATCAGCTACAGCGACTCGAAGAGCCTGAGCGGTATGCTGCAGTTCAATCGCCGACTGAACAACTCCGGGCGCAATATCACCGTACAACTGAACGGCTCTTGGGGAAAAGGAACCAGCAAGAACATCTCGAACAACTACTCCGAGCTCTTCCATGTGATGAACTATACAGGCGACGGCGACTCCACCTATCAGACCAACCGCTACAGTCTGACCCCGCAGAACAACTGGAGTGCCAGCGCTCGCATCACCTACAGCGAGCCCATCGCACGACAGGTGTACCTGCAGTTCAGCTACACTTACCAGCACAGTTACACCAAGAGTGACCGTAAGACCTACAGCCTCACTGGCGTAGACTACTACGGCATCACTCCCCTCTACCGCAACTGGGATGCTTATCTCGGACAGTTGCGCAACCCCCTCGACACCTACGAGGACACCAACCTGAGCCGACTCTCAGAGTATAAGAACGACAATCATACAGCCGAGGTGATGCTTCGCATCGTGCGCAAGTCGTACAATTTCAACATCGGATTCCAGGTGCTGCCGCAGAAGTCGCACTTCGTGCAGGACTATCAGGGTGTACATGCAGACACAACCCGCACCGTGACCAACTTTACCCCTACGCTCGACTTCCGCTGGAAGAAGTCGCAGACAGGCCAGTTGCGCTTCACCTATCGAGGACGTACTCAGCAGCCGTCGATGAGCGACCTGCTTGACATCGTCGACGACAGCGATCCGCTCCGTATCACACGAGGTAACCCTGGTCTGAAGCCCTCGTTCACCCAGAACTTCAACCTCTTCTATAACGATTATTTTCAGAAACACCAGCGTGCCGTGATGACGTTCGTTAATTTCTCGATGACCAACAATTCGGTGTCGAACAAGACTACCTACGTTCAGGAGACTGGTGGAACCATCACTCGTCCGGAGAACGTCAATGGCAATTGGAACGGTAACCTCGGATTCATGTTCAACACCGCCGTCGACTCGGCTGCCTTCTTCAACATCAACACCTTCACCAACCTGAACTACAACCACCGCGTGGGATACGTCAGCGTCAACAGTCAGAGTGACTCACAGAAGAGTGCCACCAACACGCTGGGCATCAGCGAGCGACTGGCTGCCAGCTACCGTAACGAGTGGCTCGAGGTGGAACTCAACGGTTCGGTGAACTACAACCGTTCGCGCAACGACCTACAGGAGAACATCAACCTCGACACCTGGCAGTTCAGCTATGGCGGTATGATTGGTGTGACGGCACCTTGGGGTACGTCGCTTACCACCAACCTCAACATGCAGAGTCGTCGTGGCTACAGCGATGCGTCGATGAATACCAATGAACTCATTTGGAATGCACAGATCGCTCAGAGCTTCCTGACAGGCAAGCCTCTCACGGTGTCGCTCCAGCTCTACGATATTCTGCGCCAGCAGTCTACCGTGAGCCGTACGCTGACGGCCATGCAGCGCAGTGATACCGAGTATAATGCCATCACCAGCTACGCCATGCTCCATGTCATCTACCGTCTGAACCTCTTTGGAGGTGGTGGCGGCATGTTCGGCGGAGGTCGGGGCCAGGGTGGTCCCGGTGGACGCGGCGGCCGTGGTGGCTTTGGCAGAGGCCGTGGAGGATTTGGCGGAGGCGGTGGCTTCGGAGGAGGCCGCAGGTTCTAAAGAAAAAGGCTTCGGAATTATTCCGAAGCCTTTTCTGTTGTCTCTTCCTTTTCTGTTTCCTTGAAGTCGGTAATGCCGTTGTCCACAAGGATGTTGTACCACGATATCAGTTTCTTGATGTCGCTGGTGTGTACACGCTCGCGGTCCCATTCAGGTAGCACCTTGGTGAAGTAAGCTTTGAGCTCGTCGGGCGTAGCTTTCTTCTCGTTGATGGAGGCTTTCTTGCCTTCCTCGAGCTTCTTTAGGTTGTCGAGAACGTCCATCAGGGGGACGTCGTCTGTCTCGGTGAACATGGCGATATCGCCAAGGGAGGTAATCCTGTCAGTAGCGAATGCTGGCACGCGGCGATGCTGGGCATCGAGGGTCTCAACAATCAGGTTGTTCTTACCTCTGGAAACGAGTTTGTAAAGGCCGGGCTTTCCGGCGATAGCTAAAATTGTCTGTTGCATATTTCTTAATATTTTGTTTAATTGTTTGTCAATATCGGCTATGCCGTCGTTGATAATTTCGAAGTCTGCACGTCTGCGCACCTCTTCCTGTGGCAGTTGGCGATTCATCCATTCGAGTACCTTTTCACGGGAAATACCGTCGCGCTGCATCACCCGTTCGATGCGTATCTCGTCAGGACAGCTCACGACGACAGACCTGTCTACGAGCTTGTAGGCACCTGACTCGAAGAGGATGGCGCTCTCCATCCATTGGAGTCCACTCTGTTCAAAATCCCTGAACACGGCGGGGTGGACGATGGCGTCGATAGCTTTGGCATTGTCCTCGGAGGAGAGCAGGAACTGAGTTACAGCCTTCTTGTTGAGCTTGCCATCAGAGAGATAGACTTCCGGTCCGATGAGTGCCGTCAGTCCTTTGCGTATCTCTGGCGAAGTCAGAATAAGCCGTTTGGCAGCCGAGTCACAATCGTAGACGCTGATCCCTCTGGTTTCCAGTCGTCTGCACACGTAACTCTTACCGCTTCCTATGCCGCCGGTGATGCCAATCTTCATTCTACAGTATGTTCTTCGATGAGGTAGTCGACTTGTGTGGTGGATAGCCTGACTCGTGAGATGCCCTGAGGAGAACTCTTCAGGTAGATGCGGCACTTATCCGACAGGCTGTTCTTCAGCTCGTTATAGTCGGCTACCACTTCGAAATCCTCTGCGCGCAGGGAGCGGAACACACTGGCTCCTGTGACAAAGCTGACCTTCACCTTGGCAGGAAACGTACGCAGGAACTTACCTTTCGGCATGTTGATGCCCTTGACGGCAATGCCCTCGATGCTCTCCTCAGTAAGGACATCGGTGTAGAAGCCTACTTTCACCTTCTCGGGCACTGTCTTCACGCCCTTATGCTTGGCCAGACGGCATTCCACCATCAGTGTATCGCGGAAGTTGGCGTAGTTCAGCTGCTCGGTATAGACAACGTTGATGCTGTCAAGTTTCTCCTTGGAGGCATAGACGGTCACGCTGTCAGGCCAGTACTGCACCTGTGAGATGAAGAAGAGCTGCTCAGGAAGAACCCTGCCGCTCCATCTGACGGGTACACGCTTCTTGTCGCCATAGTTGTAGTAGAAGTCCAGCTTTTCAGTCTTGACAATTGTAATTCTGGAGCCGCTGGCCAGTTGCTGGCGTGCCAGTTTCTGCAAATCAGAAGCAGGGACTGAACAGATGCCATTGTTGTGGCTATAGTTCATGTAGTTTACCTCCAGATGAGGCAGTGCGTTTCCCCAGATATAGGTCATCAGTGTGAAACCCTTGTCGCGGATGGTCATCCTCACGGAGTCTGTCTCCTCTGAAGTGAGCATCACGTTCTTGGGCACGTTGGTGATGGTTACGGGAATGTCGAAGTCTCGTTCGTAGGTCTCGTTGAGTGTCAGGAACAGCCAGAAGATGCCTGACAATGCGAGAAAGAACAAGAAAATCAGAAATTCCCTATACGTTCTGCGCGTCAGGAAATCTCTGACTATGCTCCACAGGTTCCTCGTATCCTCCATATGGTGGACTTACTATTTCTGCAGAGGAGTGTTGGCCATGTCCTGGAAGATACAGCTCTTGTCGACCGTGATAACGACATCGCGGGCAATCTTCAGCTCTACGGTGTTCTTGGTCAGGTCGATGCTCTTCACTGTACCGTAGATGCCTCCGCTGGTCACCACTTGGGCTCCCTCCTGCAGTTCGTTCTGGAACTTCTGGATGGCTTTCTGTTTCTTCTGCTGAGGTTTGATCATGAAGAAATACATGATGGCGAAGATGGCCACCATCATCAGAATCATGCTCATACCACTGCCTTGTGCAGCCTGTGCTGCTAATATAATACTTGTCATACCTTATATTTATTAATAATGTTTAGTTACTGATGTTATTCTTCTGTCTTAGGCGCATCATTCTTGGTGATACGCTTGCGGGGCGTGACGCGCACTGCAACTTTGGCGGGTTCTGGCTCCTCATCCGGATGTGCGCTCTTGGAAGCCTTCTGTGCCTTGGGCTCCATGAATTTTGCCAGATGTCTGGTATCGATCAGATGACGTGCGATGGCGTCGAGCATGCCGTTGATATAGCCTCCGCTCTTGCGGGTGGAATAGAGCTTGGCCAGTTCGACGTATTCGTTGATGGTCACGCTGACGGGAATATTGGGGAAGGTCATCATCTCTGCGATGGCAATCTGCATGATGACGATGTCCATATAGGCCAGACGCGAGAAATCCCAGTTGCGCGAGGCCTCACTCATGAAGTGCTGATACTCGTCGGCATTGAGGATGGCAGCGCGGAACAGTTTGCGGGCGAAGTCTTTTTCCTCGTCGCTGTCCCATTCGGGCAGCAGTTCCTGTTTGTTGCCGTTAGTCTCCTTGAAGCGGTTGAAGGTCTTCAGTACGAAAGTGTCCACGATTTCCTTGTCGTCATTCCAATAGAGACTGCTCTCCTCGAGCAGGTTGTCCAGGTCGTCATTCTTTTGGATGAGCGTGCGGTATATCTTGCGCCACAGTTCGCGATCGGTATCGTAGTTGTCGTCCTCGCTCTCCATATATTCCTTGTAGATCTCACTGTTCTCAATGTGCCCCAGCAGGGTGGCGATGAATTCGGGGTGGTCGTCCCAGGTGCGCTTCTGTGTGCCCATGAACTCATTGAGCATCTTATTGCCCTCCAGCTGAAGGGCAAAACGGTTGAGTGTGAACTTCTGTGAAGGGGCGGGTGTACCTTCGCGCTCTGCACGCGTCTGAAGCACCTCCAGACGGCGACGGGCTTCTCTCGTTACTGCTACGATGAGTGCCAGCAGGTTGTTGTATAAGTCATAAGCCTTTGACAGACTGAAGAATAGTTCCTTCTCTGCCGAATCGATGTTCTTGCTGCCGTTCTGATAATAGGCATAGGTTAACTGAACGATCTTCGAACGGATAATCTCTCTGTTAATCATCTCACTTGATGTTTTGTGGGTTATTGTCGATTTTGTCTATTTACGAATGCAAAAGTACATAAAAATCCCTGATGGTGCAAGAAAATGGCTGAAATATTGATGTTTTTTATAAAATATTTGGCTGATTGACAAAAAAAGAGTACCTTTGCACCGCTTTTTCCGGAAGCACAACGAAAAATAGTTATCGTGTGATGGTGAATTAAGCAAAGAGTATTAACTTAATTTTAGAGTAACACAAATGAAAGAGATTAGTGTAAAAGGTCAGAAGCGCACCTCTACAGGAAAGAAGGCTTCAAAGGAACTCCGCAAGGAGGGGATGGTTCCCTGCAACATCTATGGTGAGAAGAGAGGCGAGAATGGTCTGCCCGAGGCTTTTGCCTTCGCAGCTTCGTTCGCTGAGCTCCGTAAGGCTGTCTACACGCCTGAGGTTTATGTGATCAACCTCGACATTGATGGTAAGCAGTTCAAGGCTGTCATCAAGGAACTGCAGTTCCATCCCACGACAGAGGCTCTGATTCATGCCGACTTCTATGAGGTGAACGAGACGAAGCCCATCACTATTGGTATCCCCGTGAAGCTGAACGGTCTGGCACAGGGTGTTCGCGATGGTGGTAAGCTCAGCCTGGCTGTTCGCAAGCTCAATGTGACAGCTCCTTATCCCCAGATTCCTGAGGTGCTGAATATTGACGTGACCAACCTGCAGCTGGGTAAGGCCATCAAGGTAGGCTCACTGAGCTTCGAGGGTCTCGAGATTGCAACCTCTCCTGAGGTAGTCGTATGCTCTGTCAAGGCTACGCGTGCTTCTCGTTCTGCTGCTGCAGCTGCTGAGGCCGAAGCTTAAAACAGTTAGTTTGAGCTGATGGACAAGTACTTGATTGTTGGTCTGGGGAACATCGGTCCAGAGTACGAGATGACCCGCCACAATACAGGATTCATGGTATTGGACGCTTTTGCAAAGGCGTCCAATACTTCTTTTGACGACCGTCGTTACGGGTTTGTGGCAGAGACCTCGCTGAAAGGGCGCAAGGTAATACTGCTCAAGCCCTCGACATTTATGAATCTCAGCGGCAATGCTGTCAGGTACTGGCTCAACCACGAGAACATCGATCAGAGTCGTCTGCTCGTCGTCAGCGATGATGTGGCTCTTCCGTTGGGAGCTTTCCGCCTGAAAGCCAACGGCTCTAATGGCGGGCATAATGGCCTGGGACATATCCAGCAGCTCATCGGACAAGACTATGCCCGGCTGCGCATGGGTATCGGCAACGACTTTCCCCGTGGCATGCAGGTCGACTGGGTGCTGGGACGCTATTCTGAGGAAGAACTTGAGACGCTTCAGCCTGCCATCGACACAGCTGTAGAGATAATACGGAGCTTTGTGCTGGCAGGTATCGACATCACGATGAATCAGTTTAATAAGAAAGGAAAGGTAAAAGGTTGAAATATGGCTGACGAGGCGAGAATAGACAAATGGCTGTGGGCTGCGCGCATCTTCAAGACGCGCTCCATCGCTGCTGATGCCTGTAAGAACGGACGTGTCACTATCAACGATGTCAACGTCAAGCCCTCTCACATGGTGAAAGTGGGCGAGACGGTATCTGTTCGTAAGCCTCCCGTCACCTATTCGTTCCGTATCCTTAAAACCATCGAACAGCGGGTAGGAGCAAAACTGCTGCCCGAGATATATGATAATGTTACACCTCAAGATCAGTATGAACTGCTTGAGATGAATCGTATTAGTGGCTTTGTAGACCGTGCACGCGGAACAGGACGTCCCACGAAGAAGGACCGCCGGGCTATGGATGCATTCTTAAATTTAGAAGACTTATGACTTTGCTGAACATTTTTTATATCATCATAGGCATTGCCCTCGTCATCTGGGGGGCAGATCGTCTGACAGAGGGTGCTTCATCGCTGGCAAGAGGAATGCATGTGCCAGAGATTGTTATCGGACTTACAATTGTGGCTGCTGGTACTTCTGCGCCGGAATTGTTTGTCAGTCTGGTATCGGCACTGAAGGGAAATTCCGACCTGGCAGTAGGTAATGTGGTGGGTTCCAACATCTTCAACGTGATGCTCATCGTGGGATGTTCTGCCCTGGTTGCGCCGATAGCCATCAACAAGTCGACAGTCAAGAAGGATATCCCCTTCGCAGTGGGAGCCTCGCTGCTGTTGTTCATCATGTGTCTCGACGGTCTTGATTCTCCCCACTTGTGGGGCAACGAGATCAGTCGTTCTGACGGTCTGATACTCTTGGCAGGCTTTGTCGGTTTCATGATCTACACCTTCAGCGAGGTGGAGAAGAAAGGTGGTTTCGACGAAGTGATCGCCAACGATAGCCCTCATGCAGAGCCAACAGAGTCTGTCAAGCCCAACAAGTGGCTTAATGTCATGTGGATAGTTGTCGGATTGGCATGCCTTATCATCGGCAGTAATCTCTTTGTCGATGCAGCCAGCTACGTGGCCTATCGTTTCGGCATGCGTCCCAGCGTGGTGGGTCTGACCATCGTGGCTGGAGGCACATCTCTACCGGAACTGGCTACCAGCGTCGTAGCAGCGAAAAAGGGACAGGCAGGACTGGCCATCGGCAATGCCATCGGCTCTAATGTGTTCAATATCCTGCTCATCCTGGGGCTGACGTCTGTCATCCTGCCTCTGCGCATTATAGGTATCAACATCATCGACCTTTCTATGATGCTCTTCAGCATAGGACTGCTATGGATGTTCTGCTATACGAAATACACTGTATCTCGCAGAGAGGGTATGCTCCTCGTGCTGGGATTCGTTGCTTATATGGCCTGGCTGTTCTACCTGCTATAAACACCGACAGGGGTACTTGCTAAACCCCCTTTAACAAAACAAGAATATGCAACAAGAAAAGAATCAACGGGTGAGTGTGCTGTTTATGTTCTACGGCATACTCTTCTGTGTCTGCCTGATTACGGCAAATGTGCTCGAGACGAAGCAGATATCCTTTGGCCCAGCCAACTTGACGGCAGGCCTTATCGTGTTCCCCGTGAGTTACATCATCAACGATGTGGTCTGCGAGGTGTGGGGCTATGGCCGTACGCGCCTGCTCATCTGGCTGGGGTTTGCCATGAACTTCATCTTTGTGCTCTTTGGGGCTGTGGCCGACTGGATCCCTGGGGCACCCTACTGGCATGGTGAGGAAGGTTTCCATCAGATCTTCGGACTTGCTCCGCGTATAGCGGGAGCCTCGTTTCTGGCCTTCCTTTGCGGATCGTTTATGAATGCCTATGTGATGAGTCGCATGAAGCTCTCTTCGGGAGGAAAGAACTTCTCCTATCGTGCTGTGCTCAGCACTATATTCGGTGAACTCACCGACTCCGTCATCTTCTTCCCTTTGGCACTAGGCGGCGTAATCCCCTGGGAGGAGATGCCGTCTCTGGTCATCACGCAAGTCACACTCAAGACCCTCTACGAGATATTGGTGCTGCCTGTCACTATCCGAGTGGTGAAGTTCACCAAGGAGCATGACCATGAGGATGTGTTCGACCGCAATATCACCTATAATATATTTAGAATGAAAATCAATGATTAAAGATATGGATAGAGAAAAGGAAGGCCTGCAGGCCCTTGGCAAGAAAACTGAATACCGTCAGGACTATGCTCCGGAAGTGCTGGAGACGTTTGTCAACAAACATCCTGACAACGACTATTGGGTACAATTCAACTGTCCAGAGTTCACTTCCCTCTGTCCCATCACGGGTCAGCCCGACTTTGCAGAGATCAAGATACTGTATATCCCTGGCGAGCGTATGGTTGAGTCGAAGAGTCTGAAGTTGTATCTCTTCTCATTCCGCAATCATGGCGATTTCCACGAGGACTGTGTTAATGTGATTATGAAAGACTTGGTGCGCCTGATGGAGCCCAAGTACATCGAAGTGATAGGTCTCTTCACCCCTCGGGGAGGAATCAGCATCTATCCCTATGCTAACTACGGACGCCCCGGTACAAAGTATGAGGCGCTGGCAGAGCAGCGCCTCATGCAGCATCAGGTGTTGTAGTGGCTTAATCCTTCTTGTCGCGATAGAAGCCTTGCTCATGATTCGCAAAGCGTAGCACAAGAGTGTCACGCCTGAGCAGCACGATGTCGGCGGTGTCGGTACTGATGACTTTCCGAAGCCCTGTAGTGTCACGTCGTGTCTCATGGAACAGAATATGTCCGTTCAGTATGTGCCATTCACGATAACGCTTGAGTGCAGGATACTCCACAGGTCCACGTTTGGCTTCTGATGCAGGGACGGCACCTACGGGTCGTACCACGTTGTCGCGTCGGATATCATACCCGTACTCCTTGGGCTGAAGCCAACGGCGCACGAACGAGTCTGGCAGGTTGGCTGGCTCCTGACCGACGGCCGTACTGTCTGTCAGGTGTCTGCGCAGACGAGGTCTCACTTGATAGCGCCATTCGCCTTGCAGCCTGTCGATGTTGATAACCATGTCTGCATAAGTGGAATCCTCTCCGTTGGGTACTATGGCCATCCGGTCTCCGATGGAGGGCCTGCCGTATATCTTGTGCTCCAGGTTGGCGCTGAAGATGTTGAACGTGTCAGGGTCGCTGCCGTCGAGGGGCATCAGTATGAGCAGCGAGTCAGTACAACCATCACAGGCCAGACCGTAGATGGTAGAGTCGTCTGGCATCGTCAGCTCTGGATTATTGACAGTCTGACTGTCGTCAGTCTTCGTATCGTTGCTGCCACAGGCGATGGCCATCAGGGCAGCAGTCATGAGGGGAATTATAGTCCGTTTCATGTCGTTTTGTATCATTTGTGCCGCAAAGATAGTCAAAATATCAAAAAAAATAGACCTAAGGTGCATATTTTTGAAATATTTTATCTATTTTTGCGGTCTAAAGACAAATCTATAAATAGGAACGAGCATATTTTAGTATGAAAAAGAAAATCCAGTTTAGTCTCGTCTATCGAGACATGTGGCAGTCTTCAGGAAAGTTTCAACCCCGTAAGGATCAGCTTGAGCGCATAGCTCCCGTGATTATTGATATGGGCTGTTTCAGTCGCGTTGAAACCAATGGTGGAGCCTTCGAGCAGGTAAACCTGATGGCAGGTGAAAATCCTAATGGTGCCGTTAGGGCATTCTGTAAGCCGTTCAATGAGGTAGGCATCAAGACCCACATGCTTGATCGTGGTCTCAATGCCCTTCGTATGTATCCCGTGCCCGACGACGTGCGTGCGCTGATGTATAAGGTGAAGCACGCCCAGGGTGTAGATATCCCCCGTATTTTCTGTGGTCTGAACGACACGCGAAATATCATTCCTTCCATCAAGTGGGCCAAGGAGGCGGGTATGACGCCTCAGGCTACGCTATGTATCACAACCTCGCCTGTCCATACAGTGGAGTATTACTCGAGGATAGCCGACGAGGTGATTGCTGCGGGAGCAGAGGAAATCTGTCTGAAGGATATGGCCGGCATTGGACAACCTGCCATGCTCGGTGCGCTGACGAAGGCCATCAAGACGGCTCATCCTGATATCATCATCCAGTATCACGGCCACTCTGGCCCCGGTTTGTCGATGGCCTCCATCCTGGAAGTGTGCAACAATGGTGCTGATATCATCGATACTGCCATCGAGCCCCTCAGCTGGGGTAAGGTACATCCCGATATCATCTCTGTGCGCTCGATGCTGAAAAACGAGGGCTTCGAGGTGGCCGACCTCAACATGAATGCCTATATGCAGGCTCGTACCCTCACACAGGAGTTCATAGACGAATGGCTGGGCTACTTCATCAATCCTGCCAACAAGCACATGTCGTCGCTGCTCCTGGGTTGCGGACTGCCTGGTGGCATGATGGGTTCTATGATGGCCGATCTCGGCGGAATCCAGACCATGATCAATAAGTTGCGCGTGCAGAAGGGCGAACCCGAACTGACGATGGACGACATGCTTGTGAAACTCTTCAACGAGGTGGAGTATGTCTGGCCGCGTGTGGGCTATCCACCACTGGTGACCCCGTTCTCGCAGTACACCAAGAACATCGCCCTGATGAATCTGCTCACCATTGAGCAGGGCAAGGGCCGTTTCGTGATGATGGACGATGCCATGTGGGGCATGATCCTCGGTAAGAGCGGTAAGATTCCTGGTACCATTGATCCGGAACTGGTGGAACTGGCCAAGAAGCAAAAGCGTGAGTTTACCGATGTCGATCCTCATACTCTGTTGCCCAATGCCCTCGACGATTTCAGGAAGGAAATGGACGAGAACGGTTGGGAGTACGGACAGGACGACGAGGAACTCTTCGAACTGGCCATGCATCCAGAGCAGTATCGTGCCTTTAAGAGCGGACAGGCCAAGAAGCAGTTCCTGGCTGATCTTCAGAAGGCTAAGGATGCCAAGTTGGGTGGTGGCAAGAAAATCTCCCAGGAGGAGATTGATGCTCTCAAGCACGCCAAGGCTGACGCAGTAAAGGTTCCTCTGGCAGGACAGCTGCTCTGGGGCTTTGGCGGAGAGGGTGTCCTGGCTCCGTGCGTGGAGCCGTTCATTGGTCAGAAGTACAAGGAGGGCGACACATTCTGCTATCTGCAGACCAAGTGGGGCGAGATCGTTGAGATTCCTGCAGCACTGGGCGGCAAGCTGGTAGATATTTGCGTGAAGCCTGGACAGAACGTGCGTCAGAACGACACGATAGCCTGGATAGAGCGCGAAGCCTGATGGACTATCAGAAGATCATTGATAAGTATTATCCTGAGGATAATGCGTTGAAGCAGCTTCTGATGACCCATAGTCGTCAGGTGGCTGACAGATGTCTGAAGATAGCCAAGGCGCATCCTGAATTACGGCTCGATGCCGAGTTCCTCGAGGAGGCAGCCATGCTCCACGATATCGGCATCTTCCGTTGTGATGCCCCAGGCATACAATGCTTCGGCACTGAACCTTACATACGTCACGGCATCATCGGGGCTGAAATCCTGCGCCAGGAGGGGTGGGAGCGTCATGCCCTGGTGTGCGAGCGGCATACAGGCACAGGACTCTCCAAGTGGGACATCGAGCAGCAGCAATTGCCTCTGCCCCACAAAGAGTTCATGCCCATCTCGCTCGAAGAGCAGGTAGTATGCTATGCCGACAAGTTTTATTCCAAGACGCGTCCTGGTAGCGAGCGCTCTGTGGTGGAAGCTATGCGCAGCCTCGAGAAATTTGGGTGGGATGGCGTCAGAAGGTTCCATAAATGGGTTGACCTTTTTGAATAAATGCAGCAAAATGGGGAGTTAAGAGTTAAGAATTAAGAAAAAATGTTTGACTGCGCTAATTTTCTTTACCCTTAACTCTTAACTCTTAATTAAAAGTAGTAACTTTGCAGCCGTGAAACGTAAATCGGTCATCATATCGATCGTCTGCGCATTTATGCTGATGATGGCATGTACCCCCTCTTCGCTTCGGAAGAGCAAAGCTCCTGAAGAAGTGAGGCTGGATGAGATTGTTGCCGTCCCCAAGGTGAAAGTGCCCCAGATTAAGACCGACTCCATCACACTCCCGGCTCTCGTCGACAGCATCGCCAGTCATCAGACACCTGATGTCGACAGTGTCGTCGATGCCATCAAGGACACGCTGCAAACGGTGATGCGACAGGTGGAAGAACAGACGGCTGAGGTTTCCGCCGATGAGGCACCCCTCGACTCCATCATTCCTCCTGGAGCTGAGTCGCCTATTAAGCTCAAGCGCGACACCTCGACGATGGACTCACTCGAGCTGGCTATATATAAATATAATAAAGAGGTAGACGACTCGCTGACTCGTGACAGTATCAATAAGAGCAAGAAGAATGGTATCGACTCCCCCGTGGAGTATTCTGCCGACGACTCGCTGACCTATAATGCCGCATTGTCGAGAGCATTCCTCTATGGCAACTCGAAAGTGAAGTATCAGAATATGGACCTGGCCAGCGAGAATATCTCCATGCAGCTCGATAGCAATGTGGTACATGCCACTGGTAAACAGGACACCACGGCTCACAGGCTTGTAGGGACACCTGTCTTCAAGATGGGTAGCGATACTTATGAGAGCGATACGATGGCCTTCAACTTCAAGACCAAGAAGGGACTTATCACTGGGGTCTACACCCAACAAGACGAGGGCTTTCTCACCAGTGAGCTCTCCAAGCGAGGCGCTGATGGTGAGATGTTCCTGCAGCATGGGCGCTATACCACCTGCGACGACCCACACCCCGACTTCTATATCGCCATGTCGCGTGCTAAGGTACGCCCGGGAAAGGATGTAGTCTTCGGACCTGCCTATCTCGTGGTGGCCGATGTGCCGTTGCCACTGGCCATACCCTATGGATTCTTCCCCTTCACGAAGAGTTATGCCAGCGGATTCATCATGCCAACCTATGGCGATGAGACTGACCGGGGATTCTATCTTCGCGATGGTGGCTACTACTTTGCCATCAACGATAAGATGGACCTCAAGCTGCTTGGTGAAATCTACACCAAGGGTTCGTGGGGTATATCAGCTGCCTCCAATTACAACAAGCGCTACAAATACAGCGGTTCCGTCTTCGCCAGTTACCTCAGTACCGTCACTGGCGAGAAGAACCTGCCCGACTATAAGAAGACCACCAGTATCAAGGTACAGTGGAGCCATCGTCAGGACTCTAAGGCCAACCCGTTCAGCACGTTCAGTGCCAGCGTCAACTTTGCATCGACGAGTTACGAGATGAGCAACCTCAACTCGCTTTACAATCCCCAGGCACTTACACAGTCGACACGTACATCGTCAGTGTCCTATAGTACTGGCTTCTCCAGCATTGGCATGACGCTCTCCTCTACAATGAACCTCACCCAGAACATGCGCGACTCGGTCATCGACCTCTCATTCCCCAACTTCGACATCTCCATCGCCCCCTTCTTTCCCTTCAAGCGTAAGAAAATGGCTGGAGACGAGCGTTGGTACGAGAAGATTCAGGTGAGATACACAGGACGATTCTTCAATAGCGTCAGTGCCAAGGAAGACCAGATACTGCACACCAACTTCAAGCGTGACTGGAGCAACGGTATGACCCACAACATACCCATCCAAGCCAACTTCACCGTTGCCAACTATCTCACCGTCACACCGCAGTTTACCTTCAATGACAAGACCTCCTTCCTCAAGCAGGAGAAGTCGTGGGATACGGCCAGTCAGAAAGAGGTGACGGATACACTTTCAGGATTCTATAATATCTACGACTGGTCGTTGTCGCTCTCTGCCAACACCAAGCTCTATGGTATGTGGACTCCCAGCCGCAAGCTCTTCGGCGACAAGGTGCAGGCGATACGCCACGTGTTCACTCCTTCGGTATCATTCAACTACCATCCTGACTTCAGCGCCAGCCGCTATGGCTACTATACCACGTACCAGAAGACGGATGCCGAAGGCAATGTGTCGCAGGTGGAATACTCTCCCTATCAGATTGGACAGACTTCGCCGCCCTCAAAGGGCATGCAAGGCTCTCTATCAGTCACCTTGGGCAACAATGTCGAGATGAAGATTCGTGACCGTAACGACTCTATCAAGAAGATAAGCCTGATTGATGACCTTTCATTCTCGATGAGCTACAATATGGCTGCCGACATTCGCCCCTTGAGCGACCTGAATGCCAACCTGCGACTGAAGCTCACCAAGAGTTACACCTTCAACCTGAACGCCGTCTTTGCCTCTTATGTCTACGAGGCCGACAGTGTGGGTGCTACGCCACGACTCAGCGAGCATACCACCTACTGGCAGCAGGGCAAACTCGGACGATTCCAGGGAATGTCGCAGCACATTGACTATACACTCGACAACAATAAGGTAATGAACTTCTTCAAGTGGCTGCGTGGCGAGAAGGTGGACAAGAAAAAGAAGGATGACAAGAAACGTGCTGGGGATGACTATGACACGGGTGTGGAGACCAACATCGACCCAGTGATGGAAGCAGGCAAGCATGGCGCCGAGCGCGGCCAGACGGAGAAGGCCGATACCGACGAAGATGGTTACATGGCTTTCAAGATGCCCTGGTCGCTTACTTTCAGTTATGGTATCACCATGAGCGAAAGCAACGACGTCAGTAAGTTTAATTATGAGAAGATGCGCTATCCCTACCAGTTCACTCAGAACCTTAACGTTGTCGGTAACATACGCATCAGCGACGGATGGAACATCAACTTCCACTCCGGCTACGATTTCGAGAACAAAAGGATAGCGATGACTACGGCTTCGCTCTCCCGTGACCTGCATTGCTTCAATATGTCATGTTCTGTGGTGCTGGCGCCGTATACCAGTTACAACTTCTCATTCCGTTGTAACGCTGCCACACTTACCGATGCCTTGAAGTACGACAAGCGTTCGTCGTACTCCAATGCCGTACAGTGGTACTAATTCCTTGATTGTAGATTGTAGACGGTCAGCTGGATAGGAGCGCGTCGAGCGACTCTTCTTCACCTACTACCCACACGATGTCGCCCTCCTGGAATTTACGCGTAGGCTTGAAGGGCGAAAGACTTTCCTGACCTTCCTCCAGGCCAACCACCATGCAACTGTAAATGTCGCGTATGCCGCTCTCTATGAGTGTCTTGCCGATAAACGGACTGTCTTGCCCGATAATCATCTGGCGCAATTTCATCTCGCGCTTCTCCAACTCGTTGTCCTCGCCGAAGACCTCATGCTCGATAGCCTCGCGTAAGGCAGAGAACTGCTCGTCGGTACCAATCACCTGCAGCGTGTCGCCAGGGAAGATGATATAGTCGCCGTCAGGAATGTTTAGCCGATGCCCGCCACGCAAGATGCTGCTTACATGGACGCCGAATTTGTTCGACAGGTTGAGTTGCTTCAGCGTCTGTCCCATCCACATAGAGTTGTAAGGCACCTCGAATTCAGAAATGTGTATATCGCGGTCCAGCAGTTTCCCCTCGTAGAGCGGACGCTTTCGCCCATGTATTTGGGCAGCAATCTCGCGTGAACGGAGATTCATGATAAACAGACGCTCAAGCGTGATGGAGCGCTGCTTGATCCAACGTGAGAGGATGATGGCTGCCAGTAGCACGATCCCGATGGTGATGACCAGCGCATTGGCAAAGTGGGTCAGACGGTGACAGATGTAGAAGATGAAGGCTAAGGCCACCAGTGCACGCACGGCAATGGTGAGCATCAGGGGCAGGCGGTTGCGACTGCTCTGAGCCCACAGGGCGCGGTACTCCTCGCTACGGTTCTTCTTCATCACCATCGCCCTGAGGAAGGGGGCTATCACCAGTATGGTAAGGATACCGGTGATCAGGTTTGCGTATAATTTCAACTCTTCGCCGGGCATCACCTGCTGCATGAAGGGCAGCACGAAAGTAAACATCACGGCGATGGCTGCAGCCGATAGAATCGAGTAGATCAGCGTGTTGAGTCCCATCTGAGTCAGCATGGGCTTCCACAAACTCTTCTCCTGACGGTCCTTCTGACTGATGGTCATCTGGTTGAGCAGCTTCACCAGCTTTTGGGGAAGGCGCTTTTCCAGACTGTTGTAAACCGGTGTGGCAAACCGTATCATGTAAGGTGTGAGGAATGTGGTTATAACGGATACGGCCACCACCACCGGATATAGGAAGTCGCCTATCACACCGAGCGAAAGGCCCAGCGAGGCGATGATAAACGAGAACTCACCGATCTGAGCCATCGAGAAGCCGCAGCGCATGGCCGACTTAAGCGACTCGCCTCCCAGCATGAACGAGAAGGTGCCAAACAAGGCCTGTCCCATCAGGATGGTCAGCACGAGCGCTGTGATGGGCAGCGCGTATTCCACCAGTATCTTGGGGTCTACCAGCATGCCTACCGATACGAAGAAGACGGCTCCGAAGAGATTCTTCACTGGCTCCACCAGCTTTTCGATGCGCTCAGCCTCGACCGTCTCTGCCAGGATGCTTCCCATGATGAAGGCACCGAAAGCCGACGAGAAGCCCACTTTCGTAGAGAAGACGGCCATCGCACAGCACAAACCCAGCGACACGATGAGCAGCACCTCATTGTTGATCAGCGGGCGCACCTTGCGCAACAAGGCAGGGATGGCAAAGATGCCCACCACAAGCCACAGCACGAGAAAGAACACAATCTGGAAGATCGACCCCAGCATCTGACCTCCGTCAGGATTGTTGCCGCTGGCAACGGCACTTAGCAGTACCATCATCACGATGGCAAGGATGTCCTCCAGTATCAGCACGCTCATCACCAGGCCTGCAAATTGCTGTTGCCGCAGCCCCAGGTCGTCGAATGCCTTATATATAATGGTGGTCGACGACATGGCCAGCATGCCGCCCAGGAAGATGCAGTCCATCTTGCCCCATCCGAAGGCGTGGCCCACGAGTACACCCAGCATCGACATGAAGAAGATGATTGAGCAGGCAGAGATGACTGGCGAGGCGCCCATCTTCAGAATCTTCTTGAACGAGAAGTCGAGACCCAGAGAGAAGAGCAGGAACATCACACCGATATCGGCCCAGAGGTGGATACTCTCATTGTCGGCCACTGATGCCGTATAGGGCATGTGCGGACTGACCAGAAAACCTGCCAGAATATAGCCCAACACCAAAGGCTGCTTCAGTTTCTTGAACAATAGTGTTACTACACCCGCCACAACGAGTATCAGTGCCAGGTCCTGTATCAATACTGGTAACTCTCCCATAACCTACTTATCTCTCAATCTCTCAATTCTTATATTCTCCCACCAGTTGGCAAATCTTGACGATTACCTGCATCGCCTTCTCCATCACCTGGATGCTGACAAACTCATAGGGTCCGTGGAAATTCACTCCGCCAGCGAAGATATTGGGGCAGGGCAGACCTCGGAATGACAGCTGGGCACCGTCTGTGCCACCACGGATGGGCTTCACCTTCGGCGCCACCTCGCAGGCTTGCATGGCGTGCAGCACCAGGTCTATCACGTGCATCTCGGGGTCTATCTTCTCCTTCATATTGTAGTACTGGTCGCGCACCTCACACACGACGGTGCCTTCGCCGTACTTGGCATTCAACTGTTCTGCACAGCTCTGTATCACTCGCTTACGGTCTTCAAAGCGGTCGCGGTCGTGGTCGCGTATGATGTAGCTCATACGGGCCTGCTCCACACTGGCCTGGATGCCCAGCAGGTGGAAGAATCCCTGATAGCCCTCTGTGGTTTCCGGGCGCTCGTCCTGAGGCAGCATCATGGCCAGTTCGGCAGCCACAGCATTGGCGTTCACCATCTTGTCCTTGGCATAGCCCGGATGTACGCTCACACCTTTGATGGTGATCTTGGCTGCAGCAGCGTTGAAGTTCTCAAACTCCAGTTCACCCACGTCTCCGCCATCCATCGTGTAGGCCCAGTCGCAGCCGAACTTCTCTACGTCGAAGTGCTGCGCGCCCATGCCTATCTCCTCGTCGGGATTGAAGGCGATGCGTATGTCGCCGTGCTTCACCTCAGGATGGTCCCTCAGCCAGCACATGGCCTGTACGATCTCGGCAATGCCGGCCTTGTCGTCGGCACCCAGTAGGGTAGTGCCGTCAGTCACTATCAGGTCCTCGCCCACGTGGTGCAGCAGTTCCGGAAATTTCTTCGGACTCGACACGATGCCCTCCGAGAGCAGAATGTCCGAGCCATCGTAGCGGTGAACGATCTGCGCCTTGATGCCAGCCCCCGATGAGTCGGGCGAAGTGTCGTAGTGGGAAATGAAACCGATGGTGGGCACGTCCTGCTTCGTGTTCGACCGCAGTGTGGCATAGAGATAGCCCTGCTCGTCGAGCTCCACGTCGCTCAGCCCTTCCTGCTCCAGTTCTTGCTTCAGGTATTTTGCGAATACGAGTTGTTTCGGTGTACTCGGCACGCTCTGGCTGTCTTCAGCCGACTGCGTGTCAAACTTTGTGTAGTTTAAAAAACGTTCAGTAATATCCATAATCAGTGCAAAGTTACACAATATTTTTCATACCAAAAAGAAATCAGCCGTTTTTTTGTCAAAATCCGGATAAATGTGTACCTTTGCAGCCAAAAAGGATTCGTATGGAATATATGTCACAAGAGGGCTACGACAAGCTCGTGGCCGAACTCCGCCAGTTGGAAAGTGTTGAGTTGCCTCGCGTTCGTGATGCCATCGCCGAGGCCCGCGACAAGGGCGACCTGAGTGAGAATTTCGAGTATCATGCTGCCAAGCGCGAGCAGTCGAGACTGCTGGGGCAGATACGCTTCAAGCAGCGCGTGCTGGAGAATGCGCGTGTCATCGACACCTCTCATCTGGGCACCGACAGCGTGGGGCTGCTCTGCCGCGTGGAGATGACCAATCTGACCAACAATGCCCGTATGGCCTACACCATCGCCAGTCCTCACGAGGCTAACCTTCGCGAGGGCAAGATCAGCATCAAGTCGCCCATCGCCCAGGCTCTGCTGAACAAGCGGGTGGGCGATGAGGTCGAGGTGCGTGTGCCTGCAGGTCTGCTCCGTCTGCGCATCGAGGGTATCACCAGGCAGGAGTGAATCCTGCATCGCCGCCACAGATATTAGGATATGACGAAGATCGTTGTAGCAATAGATTCATTCAAGGGTTGTCTGACCTCGGAAGAGGCTAATCAGGCAGCGGCGGAGGGCATCATGCGTAACTGCCCAGACGCTGAGGTCATCCAGATACCTGTCAGCGATGGCGGCGAAGGCTTTATGGATGCTTTCCATGCAGCCACTGGTGGCGAGGTGGTTGAAATGGCAGTGAGAGATCCGCTGATGCGAGCCATTCCTTCCAGGTATCTGCTTCAAGGTACACAAGCCGTGATTGAGATAGCCCAGGCCAGTGGACTCACCTTGCTTTCGGAAGACGAGCGTAATCCCATGGTGGCTACCAGTTATGGCACGGGCCAGTTGGTGGCGGATGCCGTCAGGAAGGGGGCAAGGCATATCATCGTCGGACTTGGGGGCAGTGCCACGAGCGATGCTGGCATCGGGATGCTCCGCGCACTCATAGACGCCTTTGCCAAACATGGTTCATGGGATGACATCGTGCAGTTGAAGAATGTCCGTTTCACAATCGCCTCTGACGTCAGGAATCCGCTTTGTGGCAGCAACGGTGCTGCCCATGTGTTTGCTCCGCAGAAAGGTGCTACACCTGATATGATAGTGGCCTTGGATGAGCGTGCCAGAAAGTTTGCCGAGGTCTCTGCCAGACATTTCGGCCGCGACTGCTCCAGAATGGAAGGTGCCGGGGCCGCAGGAGGGTTGGGCTACGCCTTCCTGCAATATCTGAATGCCGACTGCAAACCTGGCATACAGTTGCTGCTCGACACCATTGGCTTCAGCCAGACTGTCAGGGATGCCGACCTCGTCATTACAGGCGAAGGTTCTGCTGATCGTCAGACGCTGATGGGAAAACTACCCGTGGGCGTCCTGAAGCAGGCGGGCGAGACGTCCGTATGCCTGATAGCAGGAAAGGTCAGTGATAAGGAACTCCTGCTTCAGGCTGGTTTCGCCCATGCGGAATGTATCAACCCGCCTGGCACTCCTCTCGAAGAAGCCATGCAGCAGGATGTGGCCAGACGAAACATCGCTGCTACCGTCAGTCGCTTGGCGGTATCTTACATAGATAATAGTAATCTGTTAAAACATTGATAATGATAAATACGGCAATATATACGCTTACTTCTGAACTGCATGACGAGATGGCGGTCTGTTCTGCCACCAAGGAGTTCTTGGACGATCTGAATATCGATTTCGAATTCAGAGACAATGACTACTCTGACTATGGAAGTCATCCCTTAGATTTGATTTTCGTGCGGACTGGCGGCACGGAGGGCATTTTCAAACGGCTACTCCCTGGATTGCTATCCCAGTCGGACAGGCCCTTTTATCTGCTGACATCAGGCAAGAGCAATTCTTTGGCCGCGTCGATGGAGATACTGTCCTTCTTGCGTCAGAACAATTTCAGAGGGGAGATCATCCACGGAAACGCTGCTTACATCAATAAGCGTATCGAGTTGCTGGAAAAGGTTGGCGTGGCGAGGAAGCATTTGAGAGGTTCCCGACTTGGTATCATAGGCGAGCCCTCCGACTGGCTGATTTCCAGCCATGCAGAAAAGGACACCGTTAAGGAATCGGTGGGAATCGAACTGTTGGACATACCTATGCAGGAACTGCTGGATGTGATAGCCGTGACACCTCCGCGAGAGCCCAACGAGCAGTCGCCTGCTGAAGACTTCGGTAAAGCCCTGCCTGGGGCTGTCCGGATATATGATGCCCTGAAGGTGATAGTGGAGCGACACCACTTGCAGGGCTTTACCCTTCGCTGCTTCGACCTGCTGACAGCAGTCAGGAATACCGGCTGCCTGGCATTGGCCAAGCTGAACTCAGAAGGTGTCATCGCAGGATGCGAGGGGGACGTGCCTGCCATGCTGTCGATGAAGATAGCGCAGTCGATAACGGGCGTGAGTGGCTTCCAGGCCAATCCTGCCAGGATTGATCCTGAGACTGGCGAAGTGCTCTTTGCGCATTGTACCATTCCATTCAACATGGTAGAGCGCTATGAATTTGACACGCATTTCGAATCGGGCATCGGCATTGGGATAAGGGGCTACATGAAGGAGGGGCCTGTAACAATCTTCAAGGTGTCAGGCCGTCTGTCACGCTATTTCGCAGAGGAAGGTGAGCTGGTTCGCAATCAGGCAGAGCCAGACCTATGCAGGACTCAACAGGTTGTCAAGCTATGTCGCCCAAATGCGGCTTCATACTTCCTGACCGACCCTATAGGCAACCATCACATCATCCTGCCAGGCCATCATAAGGAATTGATAGAAGAGATACTAAAATGACTTGGTAATTTTCTCTTGATGTTGTCATCTCGGACACAATCTTCCCAAAAATGCTATAATGACAGATAATTACTAATAAATTTGGTGATATCACGATCTTTTATTATATTTGCACTCGATTTTTAGTTAATAAAGATGAGCGAAAGATCTCTTAGTACCAATAAGAGCCAGTTATTATGGATGGATTCAAGAATATAGAAATAAAGAACTTCAGGGGCATCGACCATCTGAAGATAGATGACTTTTTGCGTGTCAATATACTTCTGGGACAGAATAGCTCTGGAAAAAGTTCTGTCCTTGAATGCCTTTTGCTGATGATGGGGATGTCCAACCCGGACCTGCCTCAGACCATCAATTCTATCAGGTCTCGCAATTATAGTAGTTTTGCAGATTTGGGCTATATGTTCCATAATTACGACATAAAGGTAAAGCCAGAGATTTCTTCCGAATTGTTTGATGATACCAAGCGTCATTTGTCTTTAGAGTTGACCTATGTCTTTGATGGGAAGTCACAGCTGGATTTGCAAAACGGACAGATACCTACGTCAGAAACAAAAACCTTCCTGAATACACTGAAGATGCTTTTCGATGTTGAATCCGGTCAGCAAAAGAGTACTCACGAGTGCAGCTTGACGGTCAATCAGCAAGGATTGATATCTAACAAGAAACTAGCAGAAGGCTATTTGGAAAAGAACAGCGTGGCTCTCCTTCCTGCTGATTTGGCTGCTGGCAATCCAGCCAATGACTTGATTGAGTTGGCGAAGCGGAGGTTAAAAGATACCGTAACAGAGCAATTGAAACATTTCGATAGCCGCATCACCACATTGGAGATTCTGAATAATGTCGCTTACGTAGGGTTGGAAGGTATAGATCAGTTGTTGGCAGTCAATATGCAGGGTGATGGTCTTCGCCGTTATTTGAACATCGTGGCTGCATCGGCAAACCCCATGAACAATATTCTTCTGATAGATGAGATTGAAAATGGCTTGCACTATTCTGCTTACAAGAAACTGTGGGAAGCCATCTTTGCGCTGGCAACCACAACAAATAAACAGGTGTTTGTAACTACGCATAGTAAGGAAACCCTCCATAGTTTGAGTGAAATGCTGGAAGAACACCCGGAGTATCAGCAAGAGATGCGATTATACACACTAGCAAATACCCCCAAGAAAGGCCATCAAGCATATAAGTACACTTTTGAAGGGTTAAGTGGAGCATGCGAAAATGATGTTGAATTAAGAGGGCTGGTATGATGAGAAGGTTTCAGATCATAGTTGAAGGTGATGCCGACAAAAAGTTCTTCGAGGATTACTATCACCATATCTTCGGCGAGAAAGCCCCGAAAGGCAGCATCACCCATCCAGGCAAAGACGGCGATACAGGTGGCTATCAGAAGTTGAGGTCTGAAGATGCCATAGGTGCCATGCGTCAGAACATAGACCTTGGTGGCATAAACCTTGTCATCTTTGATGCAGACGAGAATATAGAAGCACGTCGTGCCGAACTGCTTGGCATCAAAGAAGAATTTGGTGTGGAGTTTGAACTGTTCTTACTACCCAACGACAAAGATGCAGGTGCATTGGAGGACTTGTTGGAAAACATCATCAATCCCAACAACCAGCCCGTCATGGATTGCTGGCAGACTTACGAAGGAGAACTAAAAAAGGTGCGAATTCCCACCAAGACTCCTCCCACTCTGACCATCCCCGCCAAGAAAACCAAGATATACGCCTATCTTGAAACCTTGTTGGGAAAGTCAAAGACTCAGAAGAAACTGATAAAAGACGCAAACCGCAACTATGAAAACATTCAGCACTGGAATCTGGATGCAGAGTATCTGGAGCCGCTGACGGAATTTTTGATAAAGAATCTAAGAGAAGACTAAAAATTATGATTTAGAATACATATGATAAATAGATACTTCTACAGAACGACATTATCTGATTTTATCAACAGTTCAGTTGATGCTATTTTCGGATGTATTTCTCGAAATGATGAGGGCGATAGTGTCGCTGAACAAAAATTTGCATGGTCTGAAGAGATAGAGGTTATGCAAAGTGTATTGAGGCCTTGGAAAGAAGAAAATGGAGAAATAATTTTTGAATATTCTATTCCCCGCCTGGGTAAACGAATAGACGTTGTATTGCTGTTACGTGGACTAGTATTTGTTATAGAGTTTAAAGCTGGTCAGAATACCTATATGCAGGCTGATATGGAACAGGTGCTGGATTATGCACTTGACCTAAAGAATTTTCATTTAGATAGCCATAAGCGTATTATCATTCCTGTCCTTGTTGCAACAGAGGCACAACAAAGCAGCCATGAGTTGCGCTTTTCTGTTTATGACGATCATATTTATAATCCTCTGCTGACCAACAATGACAATCTGAGAGAACTAATAGAAGCTGTAATAAAACGTGAAAATGCACAGCCTTCTTCTATAAGTGAATTTTCTGAGTGGGCTATTAGTCGATATTCACCAACACCAACTATCATTGAGGCTGCTAGCGCATTGTATCAAAATCATTCTGTTGAGAATATCACCCGCCATGAAGCTGCAGGTGCGGCATTAGAAGATACTACTCAATTTGTTTTGGATGTAATTAATCATAGCAAAGAGTATAAAGAGAAAAGCATTTGTTTTGTTACTGGTGTACCCGGGGCGGGAAAAACTCTTGTTGGTTTGAATGTTGCTATTCAACAATCTATAAAAGCAGAAAACGAACCAGAGGGTGAACGTAATCTGGCTGTATATCTATCAGGTAACGGCCCACTGGTGAAAGTGTTAACGGCAGCATTGGCTAAGGATAAGCAAAGACGAGAACACAAAAAGGGTAATAAGTGTAATATTTCAGATGCTAAGCGTGAAGTGTCACAATTCATTCAGATTATCCATCGCTATCGTGGAAACATGTTAGCAAAAATCAAACTGCCGATAACAGATGGCCGATTGGAAATTGACGAGACGAAATCTGTAGCTCACCAGACTGCAGGACATGGTGAAGTGGAACATGTGGCTATCTTCGATGAGGCTCAGCGTTCTTGGGATTTGGAACATCTTTCAGGATGGTTGGCACGAGGCGGAAGCAGGGGTGGTATGAAGAAAGTCCCTAACTTTCCAATGTCTGAAGCCGAATTTCTAATATGGTCGCTTGATCTAAGAAAAGACTGGGCTGTAATCGTCTGTCTTGTTGGAGGTGGTCAAGAAATCAATACGGGAGAGGCTGGTATTGGTGAATGGATACGAGCTGTCAATGAGACATTTCCCAACTGGAAGGTTTATCTCTCGAAACATCTTACAGATAAAGAATACGCAGAGGGTAATGTCGCGGAATTGGTTAGCCATAATCCTAATGCAATACAGGTTGATCAACTGCATTTGGCTGTTTCTATGCGTTCTTTCCGTGCGGAAAACTTGTCGAAGTTTGTTCATTATGTACTGGACAGAGATATAGAACAAGCAAAAAAGCTTTATAGGTCGTTTAAAGATAAGTATCCTGTTGTACTGACTCGTGACTTGAACAAGGCCAAGAAATGGTTGGAAGAGAAGGCTCGTGGTTCGGAAAGATATGGTATAGTAGTATCTTCGCAAGCCTATCGTTTGAAACCTTTGGCTATAGATGTAAGATTGCAGCCAGATATAGAGAGTTGGTTTCTTGCAGACAAAATGGACGTACGCTCTTCTTTATTTTTGGAAGATGCTGCTACAGAGTTTGATATACAGGGATTAGAGCTCGATTGGACGTGCTTAGTTTGGGATGGTGATTTCCGCTACACGCCCGATGGCTGGGACCATAATGCATTCAGAGGAAGTAAATGGATGAAGATTCGTCAGGCAGAAGCCCAATCATACCAACTGAATGCTTATCGAGTGTTAATGACTCGTGCTCGCCAAGGAATGATTATTTGTGTGCCCAACGGCAATATTGATGATCATACCCGTCTACCAGAATTTTATAATAGTACATACATCTATTTGAAATCTATTGGTTTAGAGGAGATATGAAAAAGATAGAAGTCGTAGCAGCGGTAATTCGGGGATATGATAAGATATTCGCCACACAGCGAGGATTTGGTGTGTGGAAGGACTACTGGGAGTTCCCTGGCGTGAAGATGGAGCCGGGGGAGACGACCGAGGAGACCCTGAGGCGGGAGAAACGGAAGACCGCCTGAAGAGCGGCTACACCAGTTTCTGGAGTTAATATACGAAAATGCGTATGGGAAAGATAGAAGAACTATATCAAGAGTGGCAGAGCCTTCAGCCGATAAAAGAGGAATATCTGCAGCGGCTGAACCAAAAGTTCATGCTGGAGTTTAACTACAACAGCAACCATATTGAGGGCAATACCCTGACGTATGGGCAGACGGAGTTGCTGTTGATGTTCGGTCGTGTTGTTGGCAATGCCTATATGAAGGATCTTGAAGAGATGAAAGCGCATAATGTCTGCCTGAGAATGATGCAAGAGGAGGCAAATAATAAAGAAAAGCCTTTGACAGAGTTTTTTATCCGCTCTCTTCATCAAACGATGTTGCGGGAAGATTATACTGTTTATAGACAATTGCCAGGTGGGGTGAATACAAGTTATGTGGTGCATGCCGGCTGTTACAAGACGCGTCCAAATTCTGTTATTACTCCATCAGGTGAGCGCTTTGAATATGCCTCGCCTGAGGAGACGCCAGCCCTAATGGCTGATTTGATTGCTTGGTATAACGAGGCTGAGGCAAGAAAACTAATGACTCCAGTAGAATTAGCCGCTCTGTTCCATTATCGGTATATCCGTATTCACCCGTTTGAGGATGGAAACGGCCGTATCGCCCGTTTACTGATGAACTACATCTTTCTGAAACATGACTACCCGATGATTGTCATTCGCAGTAAAGGCAAAAAACTATATCTTGATGCTTTAGGAAAAACAGACAAAATGGTTGGGCCGATTCCTTCGGATGGAGCTCATGCCAGTTTGGAAGAGGCAAAAGATTTTGTGGCTTATATTAGCCAGCAAATGGAGAATACACTTCAAGACAATATGAGCTTTCTAAATAAGAAAGCAGACTCAGTGTGGTGGCATGACGGAGAGATGGTGACATTCAAAAACGAAACTACCATCAATATTCTAAAGAAGATGGTGGAGAACCCGAAAGTAACCATAGTGGAGTTGGCTAAACTATTAGGATTAAGCGAAAACGCCATACAAAAGCAGTTGAAGAACCTGCAAGAAAAAGGATATCTGCAACGGAATGGAAAAACGAGAGGTGGCTCATGGCAAGTTCTATTGGTTTCCACAACCTAATATGGTTGTGTAAATTAAAAATGGTTGGGTAAAAGGATGGGCAAAGGATGGACCTGCTGACTATACAACACGAGGATTTCACGATGTACGTCGAATGCACGAAGTTCGAAGGCATCTGGAATAAGGCAAAGGGTAATGTGGGAGAAGAGAATCTTCTTTCTACTTACACCTGGTCGGAGGGTGTCGTAGAGGTTAAGCGAAACGATGTGCCTATTGCTAAAGGAGAAAAAGCACCTGCCGTGTTCTTCGACAATGCAGAATACCCGGTTTGGGTGGATTTTAACAAAGATGTGACTGATGCTCAGTTCGGATCTATGCTACAGAGCGATAATGACAGGTTTACCTTCAGGAAACGGACATTGGCCGGCTTCATCAACTATGGCAATGATATCGGCAAAAGCGAACTGAACTTAGTCTATCAGATAGGGAAGGAGACGAAACGCTTCACATTTGGCTATGAGGTGCTGAGTACAAAACTGAACTATCATGAACATTGGCGCAAAATCATAGACGACATCGAGCAGGAGTACAGAATGTTGTCGCTCGACTACATGAAGCGCACTTTTCATGGCTTTACACCTGACACTACAGGCGAGACACCTGAACTGATATGGTGGAGCGTATTTGCAGAAGAACAGCAGAAATTTATCAAGGCTTGTAGGAGTATCATTGAGCGGCCTCGACATAGGTTGCATGGTTATGAGGTGTATCTGCGAGCAGACAAGTTGAAACGTGTTCCAGCGAATATCGAGAATGAATTGGCAGAACATCGGAAAGAGACGGCTCATCTGTATAGGGTAGAAGAGCAGATACAATCGAATGATACTCAAGAGAACCGATTTCTGAAATATGCGCTTGGGCAGATAACAAGAAAGTATGAGACCCTGAAAGAGAGAATAGTATCTATCAATGGTTTGGCGGAGAATAAGAAAAAGGAACTTACAGAGATACAGGCTTCGCTGAATCATCTGCAACGAAATCCGTTCTTCAGGACTGTAGGAAGATTCAAGGGATTGAATCAGGAAAGTCTGGTCCTGCAAAGGGCTACAGGATACAGTCAGGTTTATACAACATGGAATCTGCTTCGGAGAGCATATTCGCTGAATGATGGCATCTATCGCTTGCAGTCAAAGGATATTGCCACACTCTATGAGATATGGTGCTTTATTGAAGTGAGCCATATTGTCAGGGAACAACTTGGTATCAGCAAGGAAGATGTTGATCATCGGAATCGCATGGAGATAAATGGCGTGCTTACTTGGGAACTTGGCAAGGGAGAACATTCACGCATCCTATTCAGAAAAGATGGTGTGGAACTCGCGGAACTGGTGTACAATCCCAAGCATTCAGATAAGGATGATGAATATATCAGTATGCCGAATATGTATGTGCCCACTGTTCCACAGAAGCCAGACATCGTGCTGCAGTTGACTAAGGATGACATGCAGAAGGGCATGAAGATGACTTATCTTTTTGATGCGAAATATAGAATTGACGGGAATGTGAATGGAGTGGATACGCCTCCGAATGATGCCATCAACCAGATGCACCGCTATAGGGATGCCATCTATTATAAGAATTATGATGGTAGCCAGTTGAAGAAGGAGGTGATAGGTGGTTATATATTGTTCCCAGGAGATGGCGCTCCTTTGGATGTGGCAAAAGCCCGATTCCAAAAGTCTCTAAATGAGGTGAATATTGGTGCTTTCCCGTTGAGGCCTAAAGATGAGGATAACCGCAAGTTGCTGGAGAAATTCATCCAGGAATTGATTGAAACAAATACTTCAGAGCTTCTTCGAGAGACGATACCTCAAAAGGGACTTTACTATCAGGAAGGCAATCCTGTCTATCTGATGATTCCTGCAAGGAATCAGTATAATATAGGAATTATAGAGGATTTGAAAGAAGGACGGGCTTGCAAGTTCTGTTGTAGCCATAATGGGATTCGGGCAGATATAGATATAAGGAATATAAGATATCTGGTGCCTGTGATTGGGCATGAATTTCATGGCTATTATGAAGTAAAGTCTGTCAATACAAGAATTTTTGAGGGCTCAACGGATCCACTTAGGATGGAATTTGAACTTGATAACTATAGGGATATTGGTTCAAAGGTGGAGTCTTTGTTGGATGATTCTACAGGAACTCCTTTAACTTATACGGAGTTGAAGAGACTTTGTGAAGAAAGCAAAAGTTGATTTATGGATAAAACTCTTATAGCGCAATTAAAAGAAATCATGTGGAAGATGGCAAAACGGAACTGTTGGAAGAACTGAAATGAAACGGATAGAGGTCGTTGCAGCGATTATCCATGATGAGCAGGGTAGGGTGTTTGCTACTCAGCGAGGTTATGGAGATATGAAGGATGGCTGGGAGTTTCCTGGGGGAAAGATGGAACCTGGGGAGAGTCCAGAGGAGGCGCTAAGGCGTGAGATCTGGGAGGAACTGGAAACACGGATCGTCGTGGAAAGACTCGTACAGACTGTGGAATATGACTATCCGAAGTTCCACTTGACGATGCATTGCTTCTGGTGCCGTATCGAGAGTGGGCATTTGCTGCTGAAAGAGCATGAGGCGGCAAGATGGCTCTCTAAAGACCAACTTGATAGTGTTGACTGGCTGCCTGCGGATTGGGAAGTGGTGAAAAAACAGAAATGTTTTTGAGTCGTTTCCTTTGCGATTTGGGAAATAATCAGTATTTTTGCAGCATGGATAAACTCTCGGCAGAACAGCGGCATAAAAACATGGCGGCGATCCATTCTAAGGGCACGAAGCCGGAGATGATTGTGCGCAAGGGACTGTGGAGTAGGGGATTCCGATATAGGTTGAACTCGCCAAAGTTGCCGGGACATCCAGACTTGGTGATGAGGAAATACAGGACGTGCATCTTTGTGAACGGATGCTTCTGGCATGGGCACCATATCAATTTACGATTTGACGATTTGGAATTTACGATTGAAAACTCGGAGTGCTGTAAGATACCGAATACGAATCGTGACTTCTGGATAGCGAAGAACCGCAGGAACAAGGAACGTGACAGGGAGGAACAGCGGAGGCTGGCAGAGATGGGATGGCATTGCATCACGGTGTGGGAGTGCGAACTGAAGCCGTCGGAACGTGAAGAAACGCTGGAGTCGATTGCGTTCACGCTGAACCATATATGGTTACAGGATCATCAGGTGCGTGTTACAGCCTATCCGCAGCAGAATGAAGAGGATATCCACATACCAATGGCAGCAGAAGGAGATGCCGTATGACAGAAGCCTTTTTGATTGATGATAAAGCAAGAACGCCTTCTGGGCACTAATCGTAGTTTAGTAATTTTTGTCCCTTATTCAAAATATCGAGCCCCCCCTTGTTTATGGGAGCCTCTCGATATTTTGCTCTTTCTTAAAAAGGGATTGGCTTCGCCTTTCCCTTGTGATCCCGTTGGGATTCAAACCCAAGACCTTCAGAACCGGAATCTGACGCTCTATTCAGCTAAGCTACGGGACCAGAGTTGCTCGAAAGCGGATGCAAAGGTACAATAAAAAATTGAAAAATTGAAGAATTGAAGAATTGAAGTATTGAGAATTATGATTTCTTAACGGTGTGGGCGAATGCGCAAAATGTTAGCAAATATCAAGGATTTATGTCATTTTGCGAAAAATTTTCGTGTTTTGCTTGCAGAATTATAATAAATATGATACCTTTGCACGCAAATTTTACATAAACAGAATATGGGACAAGTAATCAAGCCATTAAACTATGAGGCGCTGCTTGACATGAAGCAGACCGAACAGGGTATCAAACTGATAAAGGAGTTCTTCCAGCAGAACCTGTCGACGGAGCTGCGTCTGCGTCGCGTGACAGCTCCGCTGTTCGTGCTGAAAGGCCTGGGTATCAACGACGACCTGAACGGTGTGGAGCGCGCAGTGACTTTCCCCATCAAGGATCTGGGCGATGCTCAGGCTGAGGTGGTGCACTCACTGGCCAAATGGAAGCGCCTCTCATTGGCAGAATACAAGATAGAGCCAGGCTACGGCATCTATACGGACATGAACGCCATACGTGCCGACGAGGAGCTGGACAACCTGCATTCGTTGTATGTGGACCAGTGGGACTGGGAGGCCGTGATACGCAAGGAAGACCGTACGCTGCAGTTCTTGAAGAACGTGGTGGAGCGTATCTATGCCGCTATCCGGCGCACGGAGTATCTGACCTGTGAGACCTATCCGCAGATCAAGCCGTTCCTGCCAGAGAAGATCCACTTCATACATGCCGAGGAACTGCTGAAGATGTATCCCGACCTGACGCCGAAGGAGCGTGAGGATGCCATCTGCAAGGCTTACGGTGCAGTATTTATAATAGGTATAGGCGGCAAGCTGTCGAACGGAGAGAAGCACGACGGACGTGCACCAGACTACGACGACTGGTCGACAGTGGCAGAAAACGGCCTGCAGGGACTCAATGGCGATATCTTGATATGGTATCCTATCCTGGGTCGCTCGTTCGAACTTTCGTCGATGGGTATCCGTGTTGACAAGGAGAGTCTGCTGCGCCAGTTGAAGATAGAGGGCAAGGAGGAGCGTGAACAGCTCTACTTCCACAAACAGTTGTTGAGTGGCAAACTGCCCTTGAGCATCGGAGGCGGTATTGGTCAGAGCCGTCTGTGCATGGTGTTGCTCCACAAGGGGCATATCGGTGAGATACAGGCTTCGATTTGGCCTGACGATATGCGCAAGGAGTGCAAGGAGCTGGGTATGAACCTGATCTGACCCTAAGGCTTCAAGTTTAAGCGAGTTCGAGATCGAAAGCCTGTCGTAGTTTCTCTACGGCAGGATTTTCTTTACTCAGCAGTTCGAACTGCTCGCGCCGTGTGAGTATCTTCACCTGGTCGGGCTTGTCGCTCACGAGGATTTCGAGGGTAATCTGATTGTTGTGCAGATAGATCTGCAGGGTTTTGACGATGCTCTTCAGGATGTTGTCCATCTCCTGTTTGACGAGTGCATTTTCTACCGTCACCTGCAGATGGGGCATCTCGGTGATGACGGGGGACATATTCTTCATGCGGGTAGAGATGCCGATGAGTTCTTGGCGCTGCTGAGGCATTCGGTTGCACATGGAGAGCCACTGGAATTCGAGGTCTTCCTGAGTAAACGGCTGGTTGTCAGACTGTTGTTGCGCCTTGGCATCGCCGATGGTGCCAGGGATGATGTTCATCTTCGAGGGTTTCGACTTCTGTCGGAGGTTGCTCCATGAGAAGCCGATGTTCTTCAGATTGGGAGCCTTGGGGGCCTGTGCGGATGGCTGTGGGGTAGGGGCTATGACCTCCTTGACTGCAGTTTCCACACGGCGGTCTTCAGCACGCTCAACCGCGGCTACCTGTGGGGCCGCTGTCTTGGGTTGAGACTGCTGAAGGAGTTGCTTGAACAGGGATTTTAATCTCTTAGGGCTACGCCCCGCGCTGGCCCCCTCGTCGGGCTGGGTGATCTGTGCGATTTCGATGAGTGTCAGTTCTACGAGCAGTCGCTTGTTACTCGACTGGCGATAGTTGATGTCGCACTGGTTCATCAGTCGCAGTGCCTGATAGAGAAATCTGGTGTCGGCGCGCTTGGCCTGTTCCTGATATCGCTCCCGTTGCTTGTCACTGACCTCGAGCAGAGGCAGCGTCTGGGCATCCTTGGCCATCAGCACATTGCGTACATGACGGGCGAGCCCCTGAATGAGCAGCCCGCCGTCGAAACCGTTGTTGATGACTTGGTTGAGCAGCACCATGATGTCGCTCACCTTATTATTTATAGCGAGGTCGATGATTTGGAAGTAGTTGTCCGCATCGAGCACGTTGAGATCCTCGATAACCTTCTGATAGGTGATGTTCCCCTGACAGAAAGAAGCCGCCTGGTCGAAGATGGATAGTGCGTCACGCATGCCTCCGTCAGCCTTTTCGGCGATGACAGCGAGGGCTTCTTCCTCGAAGGTGATGCCTTCCTGCTTGGCAACGTTCTTCAGGTGGTCGATGGTGTTGCGCACCGTCATGCGTTCGAAGTCGTAGATCTGGCATCTGGAGAGGATGGTGGGGAGAATCTTGTGCTTCTCGGTGGTGGCCAGGATGAAGATAACGTGGGCAGGTGGTTCCTCAAGGGTCTTGAGGAAGGCGTTGAAGGCTGCAGTGGAGAGCATGTGTACCTCGTCGATGATGAACACCTTATAGCGTCCCAGTTGTGGTGGGATGCGTGTCTGCTCCATGAGTGTCTTGATGTGCTCCACCGAGTTGTTGGAGGCGGCGTCGAGCTCGAAGATGTTAAGCGAGCGCTGTTCGTTGAACGACAGGCACGACTCGCACTCGTTGCACGCCTCGCCCTCTGCGGTGGGGTTCTGGCAGTTGATGGCCTTGGCAAAGATACGGGCGCAGGTGGTCTTTCCCACGCCTCTGGGCCCGCAGAAGAGGTATGCATGGGCCAGTTTGCCGCTCTTGACGGCATTCTTCAGCGTGGTGGTGAGTGCTCCCTGTCCTACGACGGTGCCGAAGGACAAAGGCCTGTACTTACGTGCTGAAACGATATATTCCATAGGTGTCTGATATAATTTTTGTGCAAAGATACGAAATAATTCATAATTCATCATGCATAATTCATAATTATTTTGTAATTTTGCATCGAATTTATGAAAGTAGTAGATCGTATTAAGTCATTAGCCCTGAAGGTTTGGCATTCGCAGGCCCTGAAGTATTCTGTGGTCTGTATTTTGGGTGTACTCATCGTGGGTTTCCTCGATGAGAACAGCCTGTGGAGTCATCTGAAAAACCAGCACCGCATCAGCGAGCTGCAGGAGGAGATAGACAAGTACAACGCTGAGAACCAGCGTGACCAGGCTCAGATCAGAGAACTGGACCGCAATCCGAAGGCTATAGAGAAGATAGCCCGCGAACGGTATTTTATGAAGACTGACGACGAGGACATCTTTGTGCTGAGCGACGACGATCGTGCTCCAAAATCGATTGTGAGTGATGAGGCAGCTGAGTAAGACCGAGAACGCGATATTCTTGTTGGGTGCAGTGCTGATGGTGATAGGAGCCGGCAGCAGTGTGCTGATGTGGAAGGGTGCCCCCTACGTATTCGCCCTTGGAGCCCTGGGCTTTGCCTCGATGCAGATGCTGCAGCGCTACGAAGGCAAGAATGTGGTGATACGTCGTCTGCGCAGGATGATGCTCCTGAGCGATATCCTCTTCCTGGTGTCTGCTCTGCTGATGTTTGCAAGCCAGGGCAATTTCCTCGGACTTTCGCATATCACCTATATAGAATATGTGTACAACAAGTGGGTGATTACGCTGCTCATTGCAGCCATCCTTCAACTCTATTCTACGCACAGAATTGCAAATGAACTGGCAAAAGAATAAAAAAAACTATAAAAGTTTGCACATTTGTTTTAAAATGCGCAAATTTTTTTTTCTGATTCAATAGAACGTTGTACATTTGCAGCATAAACAAATCGTTATGAACAAAATAGTATATGTACTGGTAGCTATTCTCACGTTGACCTCGTGTGCTGAATCCTACAACATACAGGGTTCATCCACCGTGTCGTCGCTTGATGGAAATAAACTATATCTGAAGGCCGTCAAGGATCAGGAACTGAAGAACATCGATTCCTGCGACGTGGTTCACGGCAAGTTCCGTTTCACGGGCCTGCTGGATACAATCCGTATGGCAAGCCTTTATATGGACGACGAGAGTATCATGCCCGTGGTGGTGGAGAAAGGCGAGATAGAGATCAAGATCGACAATGCCAACCAGCGCGTCAGTGGTACCCCTCTGAACGACAAGCTCTATGAGTTTATCACCCTTCATAACCAGTTGAGCAACGAGATGGGTGAACTGTCGCACAAGCAGAGTCAGATGATGCTCGACGGTATCGACGAGGGCACCATCAACCAGCAGCTCTCCGTGGAGGCAGCCCGTATTGCACAGCAGGAGGACAGCCTGGTGACCAATTTCATCGTGGACAACTTTGACAATGTGCTGGGGCCCGGTGTGTTTATGATGATGACAGGCTCCTATCCCTATCCGGTGCTGACACCCCAGATAGAGGACATCATGAGCAAGGCCACGAAGAAATTCAAGGATGACGCCTATGTCAAGGAGTACTATCGTGTGGCCAACGAGATACAGGCCCGTCAGAACGGACTGGTAGACGATGCAGCAGAGACCGCCGCCCAGCAGCCTCCTGTGGCTCCCGCCGCTCCCAGTGTGCTGGCCACCGACTCGCTGCATTCACCGCTTACTAATGCCCCCAAGCCATGAGGACGCTCGTCAAGGGAGGAACCATCGTCAACGAAGGCAAGGCCTTTGATGCTTCCGTCCTGATTGACGGAGAACAGATAGCACGGATTATTCCTGGCACAGAACAGCCCGAAGCACCTGTCGACATGACGATTGATGCTTCGGGCTGTTTTGTGCTGCCAGGCATCATCGACGACCATGTGCACTTCCGTGAGCCAGGACTGACAGAGAAGGCTGACATAGAGAGCGAGAGCCGTGCGGCTGTGGCAGGAGGCGTCACCTCCTATCTGGAGATGCCCAACACCGTGCCCCAAACTACTACTCTGGAAGCCCTCGAAGAGAAATTCCGTCTGGCATCATGTAAGAGCCATGCCAATTACAGTTTCTTTTTCGGTGCTACCAATGATAATGCCGACCTCTTTCCTCAGCTCGACATACACCGTATACCAGGTATCAAGCTCTTTATGGGGTCATCGACGGGTAATATGCTGGTAGACCGTCGCCAGGCCTTGGAACGGATTTTTGCAACAGCACCATTACCCATTATGACCCACTGCGAGGATACGTCCATCATCAACCGTAATATGGAGCAGGCCAAGGCGCTCTATGGCGATGATCCCGATGTGAGTCATCATCCCGAAATACGTAGCGAGGAGGCTTGCTACGAGAGTACCCGCCTGGCGGTAGAACTGGCCGTGAAGCACCATGCACGCCTCCATGTGGCACATCTGACAACAGCACGCGAACTGGAACTCTTTGAACCTTTCCCTGGTTCAATGATTACGGCTGAGGCTACTGTCAGCCACCTCTATTTCTCTGACCGTGACTATCGTTCACTGGGCACCCGTATCAAGTGCAACCCGGCCGTCAAGACAGAGCGCGACCGTGATGCCCTGCAACAGGCCCTTGGTGATGGACGCATCGCCGTGGTGGCTACTGACCACGCCCCCCATTTGCTCTCGCAGAAGGAGGGAGGCTGTGCTCGTGCTGCCAGTGGGATGCCGATGGTGCAGTTCTCGCTTGTTACCATGCTCGAACTGGTGGATAGGGGAGTGCTGACGGTGGAGCGCCTGGTAGAACTGATGTGTCACCATCCTGCCCAGCTCTTCGGCATTCGCAACAGAGGCTTCATCCGTGAAGGCTATCAGGCCGACATGGTGCTGGTGCGCCCCAATACTGGATGGGTGGTCAGCAAGAGTCTGATCCAGAGTAAGTGTGGCTGGAGTCCGATGGAGGGTCACATGTTTCTATGGCGAGTGGAGCGTACCATCTGTAATGGCCACAGCGTCTATGCCGACGGAAAGGTGGACACTGATTATATAGGTCAACCACTCCAGTTCCGATGACACTTACTTACGAGATATCCGATATTGCGTCCTACATCAACTGGGTCTATTTCTATCATGCCTGGGGGATGTCGGGGAAGCCTGAAACCGAGATACAGAAACTACGCCAGGAGGCCGAGACAGCCCTTATGGAATGTGAGGGGCGCTATCAGGCCTTTGCCCGTTTCCGTCTCTTCGATGCCAATAGCGATGGCGACGATCTGATAATCGGGACAGGGAGAGGTAGTGTCTCCATCCCTTTCCTCCGGCAACAGCAGCCGGGTAGTGATTTCCTATGTCTCTCTGATTTTGTGCGCCCTCTCTCTTCTGGCATCTCCGACAGAATAGGCATCTTTGCTACCAGCGTCTCGCATGGCTTGGAGACAGACTATGATGCCGACCCCTATCAGAAGATGATGATGCAACTGCTGGCAGACCGCTTGGCAGAGGCTGCTGCCGAGCGGATGCACGAGGAGGTTCGCAAACACTATTGGGGGTATGCTCCTGAGGAAAACCTGACGATTGCAGAGATGCAGCAGGAGCGATTCCAGGGCATCCGACCTGCCGTGGGCTATCCATCGTTGCCCGATACAAGCCTTAATTTCGTGATCGACTCACTGCTCGACCTCTCGCAGATTGGTATACGCCTCACGCAGAGTGGAGCCATGAAGCCTCATGCCAGTGTCTCTGGCTTGATGATAGCCCATCCCAGGGCCCGCTATTTCTCGCTTGGTAAGATTGGCGAAGACCAACTACTCGACTATGCACGTCGACGTGGACTCCCTGTGGAGTACTTGCGTCGATTCCTTGCTGCCAATCTGTGACTATTTTCTTCGCAAGGTGAGAACGACAATCTCACCTGTAGCTCCAAATCGGAACGGGATGAGACCTCCGACGCCGGCAGTGACGAAGAGCGACTGACCGTCTTCCTCATACCATCCGTTGGTCTCCTTGCCAGTCATCGAGATGGGTGACCATCCGAAGATGGAGAACTGTGCATTGTGAGTGTGTCCACTGAGGGTGAGCTGAGCCCTGCCGTCGGGGATGATCTTTCGGCGCCAGCTGGAAGGGTCGTGCTCGAGCATGATGATAAAGTCGTCTTTGCTCTTTCCCAGTGTCTTACCGATGTTGCCCTTCTGGGGAAAATGCTTACCGTCGCCATCGTTCTCCATACCTGCGATGACGATGTGCTGCTTGCCTCGCTCTATCATGCGATGCTCATTGCGTAGCAGGGTCCACCCCATCTGCCGTTGCAGACTGACGGTTTCCCGGCAGTTGGCCACCTTGCCTGCCTGGTCGAGAGCGACATACTGCGCATAGTCGTGGTTGCCAAGTACGGAGTAGACGCCGTCTTTGGCCTTCAGCTTTGCGAGCAGGTCCCGGTGCTGATAGAGGTCGGAGGGCTGGGTGTTCTGCAGGTCGCCGGTGAACACGATCATGTCGGGCCTTTGGGCGTTGATGCTGTCAATGGCCTTTTGCAGTATCCACTGTTTGTCACCTGCATAGCTGCCTACATGGGCATCGGAGAAGATGACTATTCTGTAGCCGTCGAAGGCCTGAGGCAGATCGGGAGAGGCATAAGTATGATGGTTTACCTCCAGTTTCTGGAATCCGATGAAAGAGCCGTAGAGCACGATATACCAGACGATGGGCACCGCAAGGAGTCCCACCAGATTGCCGTAGTTCTTGGCTGGGCGAGTCGAACTCTTCTTATGGAATATCTTGCTCAGGGTAAGGCCCGTGATGGAGCAGAGTACATAGACTGCCTTTGGAATGACGATGAGTCCCAGCAACAGCAGGTAGATATAGACGACGTTCGGGTTGTCGGGAATGAAATTCTTCTCATTCATCAGGTGGATGGTGTATGCCACCATCACAGCCGAAGGTGCCCAGTAGAGCAGTCGCCGCCATGTGGGGAAACGATGGCGCCAATAGTGCTGGTCGAGATACAAGTCGGGTAGGAGGATGAGTAGGAAAAACAGGTATGGTGCTCTTGCAATCATAATTTCCAGGTTTCAATTATCTGTTATCAATCATTGGTCCGGGTTCTCCACGTAGCCCTGATATTCGGGCGTGAGAGCCGACATCACGGAATCGTAGGCTTGTCGCATGGTGGCTTCTATATTCTCAGGCCCCTGTCCTACGGGGTAGATGGCCTGATGAATCGTCAGGGTGAGCGGATGCCAGTTGATGAGGGCGAATCCTTTCTGTCGCGGCAGGATGTCGAACGATCCGTTGATGGTCAGCGGTACTACGGGCAACTGCAGCTCGTCGGCCAGTGCGAAGGCTCCCTTCTTGAATTTTCCCATATGCCCAGTGAAGGTGCGGGCTCCCTCAGGGAAAACGGTGACGCTATAGCCCTCCTGGAGAATCTTGCGGGCTGTCTCGTAGGTCTTCTGAATCTTCTTGGGTCCCCGTTTGTCGACCATAATCTGGTGTGACTTCTCGCAGGCATAGCCCACAAAGGGGATCTTGCGCAGCTGGTGCTTCATCATCCACTTGAAGTTACGGCCCAGATAACCGTAGATCAGGAATATGTCGAAAGCTCCCTGATGGTTGCTCACGAACACGTAGCTCTGGTCTTTCTCCAGATGTTCGCTGCCCTCTACCTTGACGGGTATGAGCAGCGTCTTGAGAATGGTCTTGGCCCACCAGCGCCCAGGGTAGTAACCCCAGAAGTGGCCGTTACCGATGGTAGTGCCGATGCCCACTTCCAGAGCCGTGATGATGGTGACAATCACCAGTACGGGCACCCCGATGAATATCTGATAGATACGGTATAGCAAAGTAATCATAATGGGATCATTACTCATTACTTATTTTAGGATACTTCCTCAACCATCCGTCGAGCCTCAGGCGCATCACGCCGAAGAATGCCTCACCGAAGATGCCACCGGACATCTTGCTGATGCCCTCGCGACGGTTGACGAAGATCACACTGACCTCCTTGATCTTGAATCCGATCTTATAGGCCGTATATTTCATCTCTATCTGGAAACCGTAGCCCTTGAAGCGGATCTTGTCGAGCTCGATGGTCTCCAGCACGCGCCGCTTATAGCACTTGAAACCGGCAGTCGTGTCGTGAACCTTGAAGCCAGTGACGATACGCACATATTTTGAGGCAAAGTAGCTCATCAGCACACGCCCGATGGGCCAGTTGACCACGTTTACCCCCGATACGTAGCGAGAGCCGATAGCCAGGTCGTAGCCCTCGTCATGGCAGGCTGCATAGAGCCGCGGCAGGTCGTTGGGGTCGTGACTGAAGTCGGCATCCATCTCGAAGATGTATTCATAGTCGTGCTGCAGGGCCCACTTGAATCCCATGATGTAGGCTGTGCCAAGACCTTGCTTGCCGCTTCGTTCGAGGATGAACAGGCGGTCGCCAAACTCTGTGGCCATCATCTGCCTGACGATGGCAGCAGTCCCGTCTGGTGATCCGTCGTCGATGACGAGGATATGGAAGCATTTCTCCAAGCCGAATACGGCCCGGATGATTTTTTCGATGTTCTCCTTCTCGTTATACGTCGGAATGATAACGATACTGTCACTTTTGTGCATAATCTGAGTATTCACGCTACAAAGGTAATTAAAAAACTGAACACATGAACATAAAGACACAAAGTTTTCCCCTTTTTAACTTTTCTTTGTGTCTTTCACCCTTTCTGTTCCATTAAAAAGTAGTAACTTTGCAGCCAGTTCGCGATGAATATACTGGAATTAGTGAAACTCTATGCCAAGCTGCCGCAGGTGTCGGCACTGGCTCAGGCGTTGGGGAAATCATCTGTCAGGACGATTTTCCTCGAGGGCTTGTTGGGCTCCTCGGCGCCCATGGTGTTCGGAAGTCTGGCTCCGAAGTGTAAGTCTCCGTTGTTGTTCATCCTCCAGGATGCAGAGGAGGCAGGTTATTTTTACCACGACCTGATGCAGCTGATGGGCGAAGGCGATGTACTCTTCTTCCCCAGTAGTTATCGGCGTGCCATCAAGTACGCCCAGCGAGATGCGGCCAGTGAGATCCTCCGCACAGAGGTGCTCTCCCGATTGTCCTCGCTTTCCTCCTCACTCTATGTCGTCACCTATCCTGAGGCTGTCGCCGAACTGGTGGTCTCACAGCAGAGTCTCGATGCCCGCACTCTCACCTTGGAACAGGGGCAGACCGTCGATGTGGCTGAGGTGGAGAAAAGCCTTAGGGAGTTCGGGTTCCGCGAGGTAGACTATGTCTATGAACCAGGACAGTTTGCCCTTCGCGGTTCTATCCTCGATGTCTATTCCTACAGTTGCGAGTATCCTTATCGTGTCGATTTCTTCGGTGACGATATCGACTCCATTCGTACGTTCGAGGTGGAGGATCAGCTGTCGAAGGATCGCCGTGACCGTATAGAAATCGTTCCGGAACTGGCTGCCGAGACTGGCGACAAGGTGCCTTTCCTGTCGTTTGTCCCCAAGGAGACGCTGCTCGTGGTGAAAGACTACCTTTATGTGCGTGATGCTGTCGACAGGGCCTACCAGGAAGGTTTCTCCGAGCAGGCCCGTATGGAGCAGATGGCTGAGGCCACCGAGATGGAACAGCGTGACATCGAGCGCCAGCTGCGTCGCGATTCCCAGTTGATTTCCGGACCTCAGTTTATGGCTGATGCCGAAAACTTCCGTAGGATAGAGTTCGGCCATCGGCCCTCTCAGCAGCCACAGGCCACCCAGCGGTTCAATATCTCCGTACAGCCTCTCTTCCACAAGAACTTCGACATGCTGAAGCAGTCGTTTGAGGATTTCCTCCTGCAAGGTTACCGTATCTTCGTCCTTGCCGACAGCCAGAAGCAGAATGAGCGTCTGAAGGAGATTCTTGCCGTAGGTACCAGTAGCGACGCATCCCTCTTTACGCCTGTAGAAAAAACGCTTCACGAGGGTTTTGCCGACAACGACCTGCGATACTGCATTTTCACCGACCACCAGATATTCGACCGTTTCCACAAGTACAACCTCCGCAGCGACAAGGCCCGTAGCGGAAAGATGGCTCTCACGCTGAAGGAGATACAGCAGTTTGAAATTGGCGATTTCGTGGTGCATGTGGATCATGGCGTGGGCAAGTTTGGCGGACTGGTGCGCATGCCTGTCACTAATGCCGCCGGACAACAGGGCTATCAGGAGATGATCAAGATCCTCTACCAGCACGGCGACAGCATCTACGTGAGCATCCACTCGCTCTATAAGGTGTCGAAATACAAGTCGCAGGATAATGGTGAGCCCCCTCGACTGTCCACCCTTGGCACAGGCCAGTGGGAACGTCTGAAGGAGCGTACCAAGAACCATATCAAGGACATCGCCCGCGACCTGATCAAACTCTATGCCAAGCGTCGGCGTGAAAAGGGCTTTGCCTTCAGTCACGACTCCTATCTACAGCACGAGCTGGAGGCCAGCTTCCTCTATGAGGATACCCCCGACCAGCTGAAGGCCACCCAGGATGTCAAGGCTGACATGGAACGGGCGCGCCCCATGGATCGACTGGTCTGTGGTGATGTGGGCTTTGGAAAGACGGAGGTGGCCGTGCGTGCTGCCTTCAAGGCTGCCTGCGACGGCAAGCAGGTGGCCGTGCTTGTGCCTACCACCGTACTGGCTTATCAGCACTATCGTACCTTTGCCAGCCGACTGAAGGATATGCCTGTCCGTGTGGACTATCTCACGAGGGCCAAGTCGGCCAAGCAGACAACTCAACTGCTGAAGGACCTGGCCGAAGGAAAGGTTGATATTATAATAGGTACGCATAAGCTCATCGGCAAGACGGTGAAGTTCCATGATCTTGGTCTGCTTATCATCGATGAAGAACAGAAGTTTGGCGTCTCTACCAAGGAGAAACTGCGCCAGATGAAGTCTAATGTCGATACGCTGACCATGTCGGCCACGCCTATTCCCCGAACCCTTCAGTTCTCTCTCGTTGGAGCCCGCGACCTGAGTGTCATACAGACGCCGCCTCCTAACCGTTACCCCATACAGACGGAGATTCATACTTTCGGCGCTGAGATTGTTACGGATGCCATCAACTTTGAGATGTCGCGCAACGGACAGGTCTATTTCGTCAACAACCGTATCAGTGACCTGACTCATATTGCCGAGATGATCCACAAGTACATCCCTGATGCTCGCATTGCCATTGGGCATGGACAGATGAAACCGGAAGAGTTGGAGAAGATCATCCTCGATTTCTCTAACTATGATTACGATGTGCTGCTCTCTACCACCATCGTAGAGAATGGCATCGACATTCCCAATGCCAATACCATCATCATCAATGGTGCTCACAACTTCGGACTCTCTGATCTCCATCAGATGCGTGGTCGCGTGGGACGGGGCAACCGCAAGGCTTTCTGCTATCTGCTTGCACCGCCCTTGGCTGCTCTCAATCCTGAGTCGCGCCGACGCCTGGAAGCCCTCGAGAACTTCTCCGACCTGGGCTCCGGCATCAATATAGCCATGCAGGATCTTGACATCCGTGGGGCGGGCAACCTCTTGGGAGCTGAACAGTCGGGCTTCATCTCCGATCTTGGCTACGAGACCTATCAGAAGATTCTGCAGCAGGCCATGACGGAACTTCGCAACGAGGAGCCTGAGTTCACGGCGGCAGAGAATCATGGGGACAGGTCGCTTGATAGCAGCTCTGTCGCCAATAGTGTTCAATCTTCCGCTCGACCGAAGGACGCTAACTACCAGCTGGACGCAAGAATGTCGAATGCGCAATACTCAACGTTCGGCGCTCAATTTGTCGACGACTGTGCCGTGGAGTCCGACATCGAGATGTACTTCCCCGATCAGTATGTGCCGAGCGACTCTGAGCGCATGCTGCTCTATCGCGAACTCGACAACATAGCCAATCGGCATGATCTGGATGCACAGCTCGAGGCTTATCGCAGCCGACTGAAAGACCGCTTTGGCGATATCCCCGAGGTGGCTGAAGAACTGATTCGGGTGGTGTCGCTCCGTGTGCTTGGCAAGCAGCTCGGCGTCGAGAAGCTTATGCTCAAGCAGCAGAAGATGTTCCTCTACTTCGTGAGCCGTCCGGAAAGCCCGTACTATCAGAGCGAGACATTCGGACGAGTCATAGACTATATGGCTCGCAACGTGCGCCGCTGCAATCTCCGTGAAGCCAACGGCAAGCGCTCAATGGTGGTCACCGATATCCCTTCCGTGGAGGCGGCACTGACAGTCTGTCGGTCTATTCTGTCAGATTGACATGCATATTTCCCTTCTAAGTTAGAAGAGGTGCCCGAAGGGTGGGGTGGTCTGAACCATTGCTTATTTTTGGCACATAATTTGCCTCTTGTTTAGTGAACGACGCTCCTTGATGGAGCAGGATTCATAGAATATTAAGTTTAACAAATTAAAAATATAATTAGGAGGTAAAGATTATGATGCCAGTAATGAGAAGTAACAGTTGGATTCCCAGTGTGTTCAATGATTTGTTTGATACGGACTTTATGCCGAAGGCCAATTGTACGGCTCCCGCTATCAATGTGAAAGAAAGCGACAAGGCCTACACTGTAGAACTTGCTGCACCGGGCATGAAAAAGGAGGACTTCAATGTTCACATCAACGATGAGGGTAACCTGATCATCAAGATGGAGAGCAAGAACGAGAAGAAGGATGAGGACAAGAACACCCGCTACCTGCGCCGTGAGTTCTCTTACTCAAAGTTCGAGCAGACGCTGATCCTGCCTGACGACGTGAAGAAGGAGGATATCTCTGCCAAGGTTGAGCACGGCGTACTCACCGTAGAGCTCCCGAAACTCGTCGAGGAGAAGGTGAAGGTTTCCCGTCAGATCAATATCGCATAAGTTAATCGTCTTTTGAGTGTTGATAAATGAGATCCCTCGGCGCATTGCCGAGGGATTTTCTTGTCCCATACTTAAACTTTGGACCTGGCCCCAGCTTAAATCGCTACCGAACTAAATGCGCTTGGGGTAGGAATGGGGCGCCTTACGCGCGCGCAGTAGTTGTCTTAAGCCAAAAACAACCTACACTTCTTACACTTCTTACACCTAAACTATTTTGGCTTAGGTGTAAGAAGTGCGGGAAGTGTGGGATAAAAAGTGGGTAAGGCAACTATATATACGCGCGCGAAGGCTCTTTTCGAAGTGAGGAGGCACTTTAGGAAAATTAGGAGGCTCCCTACGTTTCTAAAGAGGCTCCTCATTTTCGTAAAGAGGCTCTTTTCTCGGTAACTGGACCTGGAGTTCTTCGACTAGCAAAGCAAATACGTCGATTCCCTATGGGAGTGCTGGATGGAGCAAAGAGTGAGGCATGGAGTATTGTCATAACAATTTAATACGCTTTATTCCGACTTCTCAGAAAAAAGCGGTAACTTTGCACCCAAATAATTATCAGTTTCATTCACAACTTTTTGAGCAATTATGAAAATACTTGTTGTCGACGACGAATTAGACATCTGTGAGATACTCCAATATAATCTTGAGACAGAAGGATACGAGGTGGATACCGTTAATTCTGCAGAGGAGGCACTGGCGCTGAATTTGACGGAATACGCACTGATTCTTCTGGATGTGATGATGGAG
>ODAI014347507.1_pt1 | contig 48616 bp, 35 predicted proteins | sample 1539321 | NCBI WGS metagenome assembly ODAI01 (sample SAMN02144231, study PRJEB22623) | gut metagenome | biome: sheep rumen | host: Ovis aries | place: New Zealand
ACCATTGAAGTTACCATCGAACCAGTTGCCTGTGTTGAAGATGTAGCGGCCAGGCTCTGCAGTGTACTCAATGTCGTTAGCCATCTTGATGGTGAACCAACCACCATTCTGCAGACGGTTCAGGCCTTCGCAAAGATCGATATCCCCAGCAGTCTTGACAAGGAGGGAACCATCGGTGATGTCGCGCTCCAAACCGTAGATATTGTAGCATCCGCAGACATGGCAAATACCGAACTTGTCGTACTGGTGAGCCATTGCCTGTACCGTACCGCTGTTGGAGAAGGTGAGTACTGCACCATCCATCTTGCCGCTACAATCTGTGGTGGCAGATGCATAGACCTGCTGGCCTCCAAACACTGCTGGAACGGGGAAGGGATCTGTACCAATGGTTTGTGCCCATGCTATGTGGCTCTGGTCGTTGTTGAGCTGATAGCAGATGCGACCGTCGGCCAAATCCGCATAAGAAACAACCTCAACGCACTTTTTATTACCCCATGCTTTGGTAGCATAGTTGTTAGTACTTGCACCGCCGGGACGGTTATCGTACTCGTGGCCGATGTAGTTACTCAAGTTAACGTTTACGATGTTACCCGGGTTACGCCCGAGGGTACCGCTTTCTCCGTTGATATTAAAACTGCTATCGTCGTTGATAACAAGGCAGTTGATGATGTTAGTACGTCCGTCACACCAACCGACGATACCGCCACATTTCTCTGTTGTAGCACCGCTGATGGTGAACTTGGAGAGGGTGTTCTCAATCATCGCGCCCTGATAGGCAACGCCGCACACACCGCCGTGGGTGGCATCACCTTCCACAGAGCTGTCCACACTGACATCAATGTAACAACCGCGGATAGTACCACGATTCCAGACTGCGATACCGGCTGCCAACTTCTGATTGGTCACAATGGTACCCTGAACCTTCAGGTTCTGGATAAGCGCATTCGCACCAACGTTGCGGAAGATGGCCGTGCCCTGATATTCATCCTTGGTCTCTTCGTAGGTATTGGTGGCATTGATGGTAATGGTGTGTCCCTGACCATCGAAGGTACCCTGATAGTCAACACCATCCTTACCAATCATTGTGAGGTCGGTGCCCTTGTCGATGTCGGCTGTCAGCACGGCATTGGCATAAGCATTACCTCCATTCACGAGTTCAGCGAATGCAATCAGATCATCCGCCGTACTGATCTGGTAGACACCTCCCACTTCCGAGAGTGCCCACGCAGCTGTGGAGACAACGCTAAACAGCATCATCAGACACAGATTTAGTAGTTTTCTACTCATAGAACGTAATTTTTAGTTAATAAAAAAGTTAATTGTATATAATTATCGTTTAAAATTGCGGTTATCGCCTAACAAAGATATATTTTTTTTGCTACCCTTCAAAGTTTTTTTTGAGCAAATGAAATATTTAATTCATTTTGCTGCAAAGATTAACTCATAAGGTGATAATAAAGTATCATTGTGCAAGTAAAATTTGAAGAGTTTATAAGATTTTATCATCTCTGAACGAGGCTTCATGAAGAAGGGACTAAACCTATGGCAAGAAGGACGCGTCCCTATGACAAGAAGGACGCGTCGAATTTGCAAAATCCACGTGAGGATTTCATCAAATCCTCTGCAGGATTTCATCAAATCCACTGCAGGATTTGGGCAAATCCTCGGGTATGCCAATACTTTGGCTGGAGAATGCTAATACTTAGGGAGGAAAGCTGAGATGTCGTGACCGAAGTGTGAAAGCTCGCGCAGAAGGGAGCTGCTGAGGCTTGCCAACTGTGGCGAAGCGGGAAGGAAAACGGTCTCGATGCCTGTGAGCTGGCGGTTGACGTCGGCCATCTGCATCTCGTAATCGTAGTCGGCCATCGTGCGGACACCGCGAACAATAGCGGTGACGTCGTTCTCCTTGGCGAAGTCGGCAGTCAAGCCTGTGTAGCTCACGACCTTGACCCTCGGCTCATCTGCATAGAGCCTGCTGATGGCTGCCAGACGTTCACCGACCGGCATCCAGCCCTGCTTCTGCTCGTTGTAGCCGACGCCGATGATGACCTCGTCGAAGAGCCCCAATGCCCGCTTCACGATATCAGCGTGGCCAAGAGTAAAAGGGTCAAAAGAACCGGGAAAAAGTGCCAGCCTCATCACATTCATTCCTCTACCACCTCTTCTTCTGCCAAATCTTCCTCGATGACAAGATTATCGATGATGAAGTTCTGGCGCTCCATTGTGTTGTCGCCCATATAGAAGTTCAGGAGTTCGGCCACCTGATCGGACTTGTGAAGCATCACTTGGTCGAGGCGCATGTCGGGACCGATAAAGTTGTGGAACTCCTCGGGGCTTATCTCTCCGAGGCCTTTGAAACGGGTTATCTCGGGCTCCGGTCCGAGGTCGTCGATAGCTTGCTGACGCTCCTCGTCCGAGTAGCAATACTGCGTCACGAAGTCCTTCGAGAGGCTGAGATGGCGTGGGCGCTTGCCGTCGCTGCTGGCCAAGTTGTCCTCTGCATTGTCTCGGGCTGCAAGTTCTGCCTCGATGGCACTGAGCTTGGCCTTGCCTATCTTTGTCTTCCTGCCACGGACGCGGAACAAAGGTGTCTGCAGGATGAAGACGTGTCCCTTCTTTATGAGCTCGGGGAAGAACTTGAGGAAGAAGGTGAGCATGAGCAGGCGGATGTGCATGCCGTCGTCGTCGGCATCGGTTGCTACGATGACCTTGTTGTAGCGCAGGCCATCGAGGCCGTCCTCGATATTGAGTGCGGCTTGCAGGAGATTGAACTCCTCGTTCTCGTACACCACTTTCTTCGTGAGCTTGTAGCAGTTCAGGGGCTTGCCTCTAAGACTGAAGACAGCCTGGGTATTTACGTCGCGGCTCTTCGTGATGCTGCCGCTGGCAGAGTCACCCTCAGTGATGAAGATGCTGCTCTCCTCTTGGAGTTCGCCCTTGGTGTCGGTCAGATGTATTCGGCAGTCGCGGAGCTTGCGGTTGTGCAGGCTTGCCTTCTTCGACATCTCGCGTGCCTTCTTGGCCACACCAGCCATCTCCTTGCGCAGCTTCTCGCTTTCGGCCACCTTCTGGAGGATGATGTCGGCCACCTCTGTATTCTTGTGCAGATAGTTGTCCACCTGCTCTTTGACGAAGTCGCCTATGAACTTGTCGATGGACATACCGCCGTTCGGTTCCGTCGTCGTGCTGCCGAGTTTGACCTTTGTCTGGCTCTCGAACATCGGCTCCTGGATGTTGATGCTGATGGCTGCCACCATGCCATTGCGGATGTCGGTGTACTCGTAGTTCTTTCCGCTGTAGTCCTTGATGACTTCCGCTATATACTTCTTGAAAGCGGCCTGGTGTGTGCCGCCCAAGGTAGTGTTCTGGCCGTTGACGAACGAGTAGTACTCTTCACCGTTTTGCTTGGTGTGAGTGAATGCTATCTCGATGTCCTCGCCACGAAGATGCACGATGGGATAGAGCGGCTCATAGTCCATGCGGTCCGACAGAAGGTCGGAGAGTCCGTCGCGCGACAGGATGCGTCGGCCGTTGAACATGATGGTGAGGCCCGTGTTGAGGTAGGTGTAGTTGCGAAGCATCAGTTCGACGAACTCACCGCGGAAGGCATAGTGCTTGAAGAGAGAAGCGTCCGGCTCAAAGAAGATTGCTGTGCCGTTCTCGTCCTGAGTCTCTTCGGTGACGTCGCTTTCGAGGTTGCCTTTGCTGAACATTACCTTGCGTGTCTGTCCGTCGCGGTAGCTCTGCACCTCGAAACGGTTGCTCAAGGCATTGACTGCCTTAAGGCCCACACCGTTCAGTCCTACGCTCTTTTGGAACGCCTTACTGTCGTACTTGCCACCCGTATTGAGCATCGACACGGCTTCCACTATTTTGCCGAGTGGAATGCCACGTCCGTAGTCGCGAACCGACACACGGAGATTGTCGTCGATATCTACTTCGATGCGTTTTCCGGCACCCATCTTGAACTCGTCGATGCTGTTGTCGATGACTTCCTTGAGCAGGACATAGATGCCGTCCTCTGCCTGCGAGCCGTCACCGAGACGTCCGATGTACATACCGGGACGCGTTCGGATGTGCTCCATATCGGAGAGGTGTCGTATATTACCTTCGTCGTATTGTGCTGAGATCATAGTTGCTTTTATTATCTAGGAAGTCCTAGGAATGCCTAGGAGAGCCTAGGAAAGCTTCTTGCAGAAGACTGCGCGGCGTTTGTGAATGGTGCAGTCGAGGTTCTTCCACTGCATTTGTCCGGCCAGGTTATCCTCGAGCTGAGGATGTGTCTCTGCCCACTCGAAGCCATGGTTTATGCCGAACGGAATCATGTCGGCAAAGAAGAGTGCGTTTGCGCCCTTGTCCTGATACTCGGGCAGCACGCCAATCAGCAGCATGTCGAGTATCTGGTGTCGTTGTTTCAGGAAGAGTTCTCGGACGATGTGCCACCATCCGAAGGGGAAGAGCTTAGCCTTTGCTTTCTGCACCGCACGGCTGAGGCTGGGCATGCACACGCTGACACCGATGATTTCGCCCTCCTGAGTCTCTACGACCGATATGTAGTTGCGGTCGAGCATCTGCAGGAAGCGCTTTGCATACCACTGCATCTGCTGGTCGTCCAGCTCGTTGTATCCGTAGAGGTCGGCATAGGCCTTGTTGATGACACCCAGCATGGTCTCTACATAACCGCCTTTGCGTATCTCGCTCTTGCTGCGGAAATGACGCAGACGGAAGCCATAGCGTTCCTCGGTCATGCGTGCTATGCGGAAGTACTTGGTGTTGTTCGCTTCGTGTTCACCCTTGGGGAAGAACACCTTCCTCTCCACCCATCCGGTCTCTTTCTCGAAGCCGAATTCCAAGAGATGCTGCGGGTAGTAGGGATAGTTATAGATGGTGTTGAGTGTGGAGAGCTGGTCGTAGCCGTCGGTGAGCATGCCTTCGGGGTCGAGGTCGGTGAAGCCAAGAGGGCCTACCATCTGCATCATTCCCCGCTCTCTGCCCCACTCTTCCACTGTTTCAAGAAGGGCTTTGCTCACTTCCAGGTCGTCGATGAAGTCAATCCAGCCGAAGCGGACTTCCTGCCTGCCCCACCGCTCGTTGGCACGCGTATTGATGATGGCTGCCACACGGCCTACGATGCGACCTTCTTTGCGAGCCAGGAAGAATGCTACCTGACAGAAGCGGAAGGCCGGATTGCTGTTGGCATCGAGCGTCACGAGCGTGTCTTCGAGCATATCAGGCACAGCATACGGACAGTCTTTATACAGTTCGTAGTTGAAGCGAACGAAGGCCCGCATCTCCTTTTTTGAACTAACTTGGCTGACGATTACTGTTGACATTGCTCTTTTATCTTCCTTAATGGCAAGATTTATCGTGCAAATATACTATTATCTGCGGAGATTTCTGACCTTTTCACCATAAAAAACTGCAAAAAACAACATTATTTAAGAAATAACGTGCAATAAAGGCTTTAAAGACCTCTCTGCCCTTGACAAAAAATGCCCTATAGGGGGATTGCAATTCCCCTATAGGGGAGTGAGCATTCCCCTATAGGGGAGTTGGTGTTCCCCTATAGGGCGTTAGATAACACATCTCAATGCCTTGCTCAAAGAGGCAGTGCTCTTGGAACACTCCTCTACAAGACTTCTATTGATGCTACTCGGCGAGCACGTTGAATTCGGCTCCTGAAGCGAAGTCCGCACCATTCTGGCTCGACAAAGCCGTGAAGCGGAGATAGCGGGCGCGCTGTGGTTTGTCGAACAAGACTTTCTTCTCCTTCGACGAACCATCGAAGTCGCCTTCGCTGACGGGCTCTGTCCAGTTCTGTCCATCCTTACTGAGCTGCACCTTGTACGCCTTGATGTTGCCGTTCACGCCGCCATCCTGACGGGGCAGATAGGTGAAGCCCTTGATGAGTTTCTCTTCGCCGCAATCGAAATCGACCCAGTGCGGATACTTCGGCACGGTGATGCTGTACATCGTGTGCCAAATGGAGCTCGGGTCGCCATCGACAAGGTTCTTGGCGTACTCCCTGCCCGGACCTTCCTCGCTACTTACATAGACCACCTCGACAGGCACATTCTCGATGCGCTCGAAGGCCTGCGAAGTCGGATTCTTCTCGTCGCCTTCATACCAAGCATAGACTGTTCCGCCGTCGCGCAAATCGAAGGGCCCTGTGTATTTCTGCGCCTTGCCTTTGCCGATGCGGAAGCAGATGGTGCGCTCTTTCATATACGGCTCGGAGTCGCCTACCACACTGACCTTGCCGGCTTTGTCGCGCAGGATGGCCAGCGGACAGAGCAACTGCCTCCTTACAATAACAGGAGCCCGCATTTCGTCGCTCAAAGAAAGAGGTACAATCAGTATCTTCATCTGGTGGAGCGCCCCGAGAACTCTGTCGGGCTTCAACGGTCCGCCTTGTCCGCAACTGTTGCCGCCCAGGCCGTTCACCTTGCAATCCAAGTGGAGATAGGTGCCGTCGCTCGGCGGAAGCTCGTGGGGATGCTGTGCCTTCGTCATTTGGAGCGCGCTCCAGGGCAGTGCCGAGGTGCTCATCGTGCCAAGTTCGCTGACGAATAGCAGGCCGCAGCCCTCATCATTCCTCAACGCACACCAGCGCACATCCTCGCGGTTCCCCATGCTCTGCGGCTTGGGGAAAGGTACGAATTGCTCCTGTACGGTGCTCTCATAAATACCGACAAAGGAGCCCGTCTTGCGGTCGTTGTAGTTATTCAAGGGACCCCGCCCGTAGTAAGAATACTGGTCAAACTGGCTGGGCAACTTAATCTCGTAACCCAGTCTTGGCAGTGGCAGATCCGGATCGCTCGTAATGATGCTGCTTGCCAGCACGACATCTCCGTCGGAATAGACCTTGTAAGTTTGCGTCGCAGTAAAGGAAACCGTCTCGCCCACGCCCGTAGCATCGCTCACGCTCTCGTAAGGCTGACCCGCTTTGCCCGGACGGTGTTTGGCTGCGCCCCTGCCTGGAGCCTGGCTCACAACAGTGTAGGTGATGCAAACCTCTCCGTCGGGCAACTTGACGATGCTTGGCTCGCCCACCGCTCTATGCTGCAAGGTGTACAATCCCTGCTGGAACCATTGGTCGCGAGCCCAGTTGTCATTATCGACCGGAGCACGGAAGGCAGACAACTGCAGCGGAGAATCCTCAAAGATAGTCCTGCCCTCATACTGCATTCCACAGAGGCTGCCGGTAGCATTATCAATGGTGATGCAGTGGTTCTCGCCTTCGACGATGACCTTTCCACCCTTGTTCGTCACCTGCTGCGTGCCGCGTTGATATTCGTAGCTCCAGTTCTCATTGGAATTATCGCGCAGGAAAAGTTGCTCTGCCATCTGCACAAAGCCCTTCTCGGCCCACGGCATATCGTGCTTCAAACGGAACTCGATGTTGAGGAAATACTCGCCGGGATATTGTATATAGACTGGACAGATGCACTGCTCACCCATGCGCGGCAGAATATCCTCCGATAATTCTACAGGCGTTTCGAAGATTGTATCACCATCTTGAAGAAGGAACGCCATCACATCATACGTGTCGGGAGTAATCGGCTCGAAGTAGTTCTTGTTGAAGATGGTGATGTGCGCCACAGCATCATTACCTTCGCCCGATATCGAGTCGAGTTTCACATCGACATTCTGATACACCTTCTTCACCTCATAATATTGAGGCTTCGGAGTCAGATCGGGCAGCATGATGCCATTCATACAGAACATGCCGTCGTTGGGCCAATCGCCATGATCGCCGCCGTAGCCGAAGTACTTGGTTCCGTCGTCTGCCTTGTACGTGTCAATCGCCTGGTCAACCCAGTCCCAGATGGCAGCTCCGCAGAAGAAGTTAGTACTCTCTATCGCCTCCCAATAGTCAATGAGATTGCCCATGGAGTTACCCATCGAGTGCGCATACTCCGAGATGTGATAGGGATACTTGATGCCCTGGCTGGTACCTTTGACTGCCTGGCGGACCCAATCCACCGAGGGATATTGGTTCGAGCCCATGTCCACGATGTCGTTGTTACGCTCGTACTGAACCGGACGCGACGTGTCGAAAGCCTTGATGGCATTGTAGGCGGCTACGAAGTTCTCACCCGGGCCGGCCTCGTTTCCCAGGCTCCAGATGACGATGCTGGGGTGGTTGACATGCGACCGAACCATCTCCATGTTCCTTGCCACATGGGCGGCTCGCCACTCCTGGGGATGCGAAAGACTGGCCTCACCATAGTAATATTCGTGACTCTCTATGTTGGCTTCGTCCTCGAGGTACAGTCCGTACTTGTCTGCAAGGTAATAGAAGTACGGATCATTGCTGTAGTGCGAGAGGCGGACGTGGTTTATGTTGCCTCGTTTCATCAGCTTCACCTCCTCGAGCATCTGGTCGCGAGTGATGGCGTGGCCAGTAGAAGAATTCGTCTCATGACGGTTCACGCCCTTCAGCTTTACAGGTTTGCCGTTGACGTAGAAGTATCTGCCGGCCAACCCAAACTCGTCCTCCTCTGCTTTCGTCTCGCGAATCTCAACGGTTCGGATGCCGAAGTAGGTCGATGTGCAGTCCAGGAGGCGGCCTTTCTTATCTTTGAGTTCGGCCACGAGGACATATCTGTTGGGGCTCTCAGCACTCCAAGGCAATGGATTTGCTATGTTGAGAGAGGTCTGCGATGCTGCCGTTTCTCCTCTTTTCATAGCCTCCACGTCAACACTGAACTGCCCGACTGCCTCCGAGGTCTCGTCGGAATAGAGCCGGACAGGGTAGATGGTGTAGGTCATCGTCAGCCCTTTCTGTGTCTTTTTGCTGAGGTTGTTGACCTTCCTATCGACCTGAATGACAGCCTCCTCCTCGCCGAGTTGCATGGTTCTTACAGCCAAGTCGGCAATCTGAACCTGCGGGAACGCCGTGAGATATGTGCTGCGGAAGATGCCGGGCAAGCGGAACATGTCCTGTGCCTCGAGGAAAGAGCCGTCACTATTGCGATAGACTTCGACAGCGAGGCTGTTTTCGCCGTCCTCTTTCAAATAGTTAGTGATGTCGAATCGAGCAGTGTTTCGGCTGTTCTTGCTGAATCCAATGTATTGTCCATTAACCCAAAGATAGAAGAAACTATCGATGCCATCGAAGTTGAGGATGACCTGACGACCTTTCCAGTCAGCAGGAACAGTGAAGTTCCGGCGATAGGAGCCCCCCTCGTTGCGGTATTTGTAGGTCGTCCAGCGCTGGTCCTTCGGTTCACGCATCACGCCTTCCCGCCAATCGTCCTTCTTTACCTCATGATAGAAAATAACGGGCTGATTGACATAAATAGGGACGCCATACTTCATCTCGCCGTGTTTGCCGAGTCCCTGAACGTTCCAGCAGCCCGGCACCTTTATGTCGTCCCAGCCCGAGACGTCGTATGAAGCGTCAGCAAAACCCTTGGGCCTTTGGTCGGGATTAGCGCTCCAAAGGAACTTCCAGGTGCCGTCGAGGCTCTGGAAATACTTGCTTCCTTCTGGCAGAACGCTGCGGGCAGTATCGGCATCGGCGAAGGGAAAGATATGGGCACGCGGCTGCAACTTGCCCAGCGACAGCTTTTCCGGGCTTTGCCACTCTGTTCCGTCGGGCGACGAAGCTGGTTTATAGAGGAAACCTTGAAGGTTATCCTGGGCACTCAGGTTAAGTGCGAGAGTTGAGATGATGAGGGTTGTCAGGATGTTTTTCATAGTGCTTGATATAGTTTTCTGTGCTTCGGCAGGTCTGTCCGGCGAAGTCGCAGGCTGTTGCAACGAGCCGCTGCCAGTCATCTCTGCTGAGGCTTGGTAAGTCTTCGGGCATGATGTTTTCCCAGATAAGCGCGCAAGCGAAGCCGGCATTAAAGCTGTCTCCGGCGCCAACGGTGCTTACAACGTCTTCCACGGGCGGGGCCTGGAACTCATGAATGCCGCCGGGCGTGCAGACGAAGACAGCCTTGGCACCTGCCGTACAGATGAAGAACGGGCAGTACTGGCTGATATACATATTATATATTACGCGCGCGTCGCGCGAGGAGAACAGGACCTCGAAGTCGTCGGCACTGCCACGCACGATGGTGCTCTGGCGGAAGTTCTGCAAGATGACTGGCCGAAGTTCCTCGAGCTCGCTGCTGTGGTTGCTGCGGAAGTTGAGGTCGTAATAGACGATGGCGTTCTGCTTTGCCGCCCGCTCCAGCATTTCGGAGATGAGGGGCCGCATTCCGTTGCAAGCCGCATAGTAGGAGCCGAAGAGCATCACATCGCCTCGCGACATCTGGGGCAAGGTGAAATCGGCCGACACATGCGGCGGCTCCTTGTAGAAGAGGTAGGAGGCATCCTTTTTTTCGCCGATGAAAGCCAGGCTCACGGCACTCTTCTCGCCCTTACGCAGCTGGAAATGTTCGGTGCCTACACCGTTGGCGTTGAGGAATTTGACTGTGTTCTGCCCCACGATGTCTGCGCCGCTGTAGCCTACGAAGGTACAGGGGACACCGGCTCGTCCCACGCTGATGATGCTGTTGAAACTGCTTCCACCAGGCACTGCGGCTACCGGCTGTCCGTCGCGAAACAGGATGTCGAGGATGGACTCGCCTACTCCGATGATTTTTCTCTGGTTTTCCATAGGTTGTTCCTTTCAGTGCACAAAGTTAGTGAAAAATGCTGTCCGAAGCAAACTTATTGGCCGATTTCTGCACTTTTTTGTTTTAATTTATAAGCTTTCGCACCTTTTGTTTAATTTTCTGCGTGTTTTTCTTGCAAGTTTCGACATAATGTTTTAACTTTGTACTCGTAATTTAAACAATTGTTTTTGCTTATGACTGTAGAAGAGAAGATTGGAGCATTGGTGGAGCGATTCTGCCGCAACCGCTCGCACTTGGCAGACATGATTGGCGTCTCGCCGCAAGCGTTGAACAACTGGGTCTATCGCGACCGCATTCCCCGTAAGGGTATCGATGCCATCATAGCGCGCTTCCCGCAGGTGGACATTGAGTGGCTGCGTGGTGGAAGCCTGCCGACCTCCGGTGGAGCCTTGCCTTTGCCCGACGAGGAAGAGGAGGACGACTACGAACCCATGCCGTATGCTCCGGCACATTTCGTCACAGGCGTGCAGCCTTCACTGGGTGATGTTCAGCAACCCGACAGCAAGGAGGGGCTCGTGCCGCTGCAGATGCCGCGCAAGGATGTCAAGTATGTCTTCCAATGCCATGGTGACAGCATGCTGCCTCGCATACAGGACGGCGACTACGTTGGCGTAGGCGAGCCGCTGGGTCGCTACGAAGCCTTCCGCAAGGACGTGCCCTACCTGGTGCAGACCACTGACGGACGCCTGATGGTGAAGATGGTGGAAGACCCCGGGCCTCAATCGCCCTACTTGTTCCTCAGCACGGAGAATCCCAACTATCAACTGGCCGACGGAGGCCGACTGGCCAAGAGCGAGTTCCGAGCCGCCTACCGAGTCCTGATGGTGATGAGGGATATCTGAGGTCCTCCTGCACTTGCCTTTCACACACCCCTATTGGGGCGACTCTCAACGCCCTATAGGGGAATGCAAACTCCCCTATAGGGGAATGACTGGCGCCCTATAGGGGAATGAGCAACGCCCTATAGGGGAGTAAACAACGCCCTATACCTCTTTATTCAAAAAACACTACTTCTTTAAGAAACACTCTTGCATTTACATCGAACTATGGAAACGCTTATTCAAATCACCGGCCTGCAGTACGACTGCACGGATGCAGACATCGCTGTCGTGATGACAGAACTGGAGCAGCAGAAGCCCGAGATGCTGCTCGTCACGGAACAGACACAAGACTTCGGCATCATCGTCCGCGCCCTCAGGGGCACCACATATCGCGGCGTCGTCAGCCGTTTCGACCTGGAACGGGTGCTCGCCATGATGAGGCACGATAGCTCTTCGGTCCTCGTGACACAGGTGACGGAGACCGACCAGGAAGGACGCTGCTACACCGTTCGCGTCAGAGGAAACTACCCTACCCCCGACAGCACTTCCGCAGATGCTCCAGACATCTGGGCCGACTGGAAATGGACGGGTGCTCCGATGCTGAACAGTTCCGACGACGACCGGCGACTCGACGTCAGCCTCAAAGTAGCGATGACCGAACTCACGCACAACGGAAGCATCAGCAAGCAGACACTCCTGGAGCACCTGAACCGCATCCTGCTGCTCGCCAGATGGGACGTCAGCCGAGAAACTCAGGAACAGCTCGAACAGACACGACGACTGGTAAGCAGCCACGCCGACCAGGACATCCGAGCCCTCGCACCGCAATTCCGGCACACACTCTCCGCCCTGGGCAGCAAGAAACGCACCGTAGAATTTCAGGAGATACACTTTCCCGAACTCTGCCGAAGCACAGAGGCCGCACAGATGCACCGCCAGTGGTGCTCCCTCCACAAAGCCCAGTTGACAAGCATCAAACTTTGGCAACAGACCATCATGCAGCAACTGGAAACCATCGAAGCATGCCTCCTAAAACTTCCGGCCGACCTCTGCTACCAAAAAGACCTGTTCGGCGAACTCATGCACCGCCTCATCTACCTGAACATACCACGCCGCAAACTCCAGATGCTGCAGTCGGCCCTTGTCCTGCAACAGTGTCTGCGCCGTCAACTGGGACTGTCCGACGACGACTCCGCAAGTCTTCTCGACAAAAGGGAACGCGACCTGGCTCTGCAGCTCGCACCCATCTTCTACGGAAACACCGACGATGCCCGCGAATTCCTACTGCTTGCAAGAGGACAGAAACCGTCGGACATCACAACACTCGTCACACTATGGGTCAGGGATAAACGCATCTGCGCCGCAAACTGCCACCGCCCGCTCTGGACCATCCTCCACGAAGCAGGCATCTACACAGCCACCGAATCAAACTGGAACATGCACCTGGACATCAGGAAGGCTTGGCGATGACCAGCAAAGGCCCGTCAAAGGCAATCTCACCACTGGCACGCATCCCATCGATGACCTCCTCAAGGAGTGCAGGATTGAAGCCGCCAAGGTCTAGGTCATAAGCGTTGCGAGGACCCTCCCGAAGCTGGCTGAGGATGTGATTTCTCAGAGCCTCCTTTTCCTCTGCAGGCTGCGACAAACCCTCATTCCTGCGGATGCAGACATCGCAGATGCCGCAATCGTGGTCCGCTTCCTCACCGAAATAGCGCAACAGCATGCGGCTGCGACAACAATTGCTTTCCTCCTCGGCATACTTCAACATTGCACCCATGCGCTCCTCATAATGCCTCCGTCGCTCCTCATAAACAAGTCGGGGAAGATACACCTTCTCCTTATCGACACGACGAGTGCGGAAGGTGACACAAGGCAAATGCTTTCGGGGAATAAACGAAATGAGGTGAAGCTTCGACAAACGAATGAAGGTCTGGTAAATGTCGTCAACAGAAAGACCCGTATCGCTGCTCAGCAAACCCTCATCTATATAGACATAATCGACGAAGATGCCGCCATAATGACGCAACACAGAGAGGACAAGCCGCTCCTCCGACGGAAAGAGCGCACCGAAAAGCTCGCCTCGAGTGACGTCTATACGCAGTCGGCTGGATGCTTCCTCCTCGTCGCGATACTCAATGTAGCCAGCCTTGTCCAGCAAGTCGAGCGCACTGACGAGCGTAGTCGGGTAATAGCCAAAGGTGCTGCAGAACTTCTCGAGGTTGAACTCACGCATGACATTCATGCCCTCCCCCTCGGCGATGCCCAGAAAGCAGCACAGCAACTCGTAAGCATTACGCACATAATCGAGTTCAGGAAACTGGTGCGACAGCCGACGCGCCACTATCTGTCGCTCCTTCCCCAACGTCAGCAGAATAGCATAAGCCTTCTTCCCGTCTCGACCCGCACGGCCGGCCTCCTGAAAGTAGGCCTCTATGGAATCCGGTATATCTGCATGAAGCACCAGACGCACATCGGGCTTGTCGATGCCCATACCAAAGGCGTTGGTAGCCACCATAATGCGGAACTCGTCACGCCGCCAGCGCTCTTGACGCTCGTTCTTCTGTGCGGCATTCAAACCCGCATGGTAGAATGTGGCAGAGAAGCCTAATGCATTGAGTTGTTCGGCCAGTTCCTTACACTTCCTCCGGCTGCGGGTATAGACGATGCAACTGCCGGGAATGCGCTCCAAAGCACGCACGATGCCCTGCAGCATATCGTCTTCCCGACGGACGATATATGCCAGGTTGCTTCGTGCAAAACTCATCTGCAGGACATTCTCCTGGCGGAACTGCAACCTCTGCTGTATGTCCCTTGCCACCTTAGGAGTGGCCGTAGCCGTAAGCGCAAGGATGGGACGGTCGGGGAAGAACTCTCGAATCTTCGATATCTCCAGATAAGACGGGCGGAAATCATAGCCCCATTGGCAGATGCAATGTGCCTCATCGACCGTGATAAAGCTGACCTTCATGCGACTCAGCTTATTGACAAACATCTTGCTCTCAAGCCTTTCGGGCGAGACATACAGGAACTTGTAGGCATCGAATATGGCGTTCTCCAGGATGCCCAGCACCTCTTCGCGCGACATATAACCGGTGATGTAGGCAGCCCTTATGTTGCGTTTGCGCAAAGCCTCAACCTGGTCCTTCATCAAGGAGATAAGCGGCGTGAAGACAATGCAGACGCCCTTCATCGCAAGGGCAGGCACCTGGAACGTTATACTCTTGCCCCCGCCCGTCGGCATAAGGCAAAGTGTGTCGCGCCCCTCAGCTATGCTCTCGATGACATCACGCTGGATGCCTCGGAAATCATCATAGCCCCAGTACTTCCTGAGTATCTCCTGATACTTTGCCATAGCATAAACTACCTGCCTATCCAGGCTTCAGGATTGAGTTTGGCTGTCTCCTTGCGCAGCTGGAAATGCAAGGTGCAGTTGCCGCTCCCGTCGTCGGCAACCGTTCCCAAGATATCCTTCGCACGAACCTTCTGCCCTTTCGTGACGATGGTGCTGGAGAGGTTGCAATAGACAGAGATATAGCTGCCGTGACGAACCAGCACGTTTCGGGTGCCGCCGAACTGGAAGACGCTCGTCACGACACCATCGAAGACCGCACGAGCACGGGCTCCAGGTCGGCCGATATAGTTTGTGCCCTTATTGTCAAGCTGGACATTCTTCATTCCCGGCACATTATAAATGCCGAAGCGACTGCCCAACATATATTGTCCCGTAATAGGCACAGGCAAACGCCCCTTGTTCTGCTCGAATGTTCCATTGAGTTGACGGTCCTCCGCAGTAAGCCATGTGCCCGACTTCGCTGGCGTGGAAGGCTTCGTCTGCTGCTTTTGGGCAGGTGTCGCAGCAGGTTTCTTGCCCGCTTTCTCTGCTTCTTTTGCCTTACGGGCCGCTTCCGCAGCAGCCTTCTTACGAGCCTCCTCTTCGGCCTTCTTCCTGGCTTGTTCTATCTCGTAGGCTATGACTTGCTCAATCTTCCTGTCGAGCGCCGCCAGCTGCTTCTGCTGTTCTGCCACCTTGCCCTGCAGGCCGCTCTCCTTCTTCTTAAGGCCCGCCACCTTCTGCCGCTCTTGAACTTGTTGCACGTTCAAGTCTTTGCGTTGCAACATCACCTCGTGCAGGACACCGTTCTTCTGGCTTTTCGCCGAAAGCAAGAGGTTTTGAGCATCGAGCAACTCTGCCTGCTTCTGCAAGATCTGCTCGCCGAGGTTCTGCTGATAGCTGGCATATTCGTGTGCGAAACGCGCCCGCCTGTACATCTGACTAAAGGTTTTTGCGGAAAGGACGAACACTATGGGGTCATTGTTCGTACGTTGCGTCCTGGCATACCGCACGGCAGCCTTGAGGCGTTGGCGTCGTGTACGAACCTCGCCATCCAGCTCCGTGATGTTCTTCTGCAGGCGGATGATGTCGGCTTCGAGGTCGTCGAGTTCCTTTTCAAGCTGATGGATGCGCGAAAGCCTATTGTTCATCTGCAATCCCAGGAAGTCCACGTTCTGCTGTCCTGTCTTCACCTGCTTCCTTGTCTGGTCAAGTTGTGACTTGGATTTCTGCAGTTCAGTCTTCAACTTAGACTGCTGCTGCTTCAGGTCCTTCACTTTCTTGCTGTTTTGGGCGGCAAGAGGAAGTGCAAAGATAGCACAAAGGAGGAGAGCAAGAAGCTTATTCGTCATATCTGCTAAGAGTATTATCTGGTCAGTTCCATTATGCGTGAGAGGAGTTCATCTACTGAGACTTCCGTATAACGCGCCGAGAGTTGTGTACGCTTCTCCCACTCTGAATCGATCCTCAGGTTAGAGAGTGTGAGGTCTGCCTTAATAGGTTTGCTGCCGTTGGGGATTGTTATGTGATGCTTGGTGGGGAGGTTTCTTCCTGCAAGGCTTACGAAGTCCGTACGTTCCCAGCCTGAGTAGTTGTATGTTTGCTCGTCCCAGAAGAAGGTCTGGATAGTGTAGAAATCGACGTCGCTATTCCTTAGGAACGACACATCGCCATAGGATGCCTTGACATATTGCCGCCCCATCTTGTCGACGACCATGAAGTAATCGGGTGTCATCTCGATGCGAGCCACCTCGAGAACGCCAAAGGTGACGAGGGAGAGCTGTATGACATCGTTTCGCTTCATACGCAGCGTGCCTCCGACAGTAGTGCCTCTTCCGCCCGAGGAGAGTTCCATGCGGACCTTGGCTGTGATGCAAGTTTCTTCCTGCTTACTGGCATCTGCGGGTTGATTGTCTGCCGTGGTGGGAGATGTGGTGATGGTCGTCTCGCCTGGAACTGTGGTGGACGAGGAGACGGCATGCTTCTTGCTGGCACAAGCGGCGAGCAGCAGGCAAAGCATCATTATGGAGAGTCGTGCGATTGCTTTCATCTTGTTTACCTATTTAATATATTTCTTACGTTTAATCTTCTTTTTGAGTAGAGGTGTACAGGTGTCGTCGTCTTTCTGTTTGGCAAGTTTCCAGAAGCGGAGCGCCGTTTCGAGTTCGCCGAGGTTGGCATATATGTCGCCTGCATGCTCGATGAGGTTGCCCATGAGCCGCTCGTCGGCCAGAAGTTCTTCGTCAGTCTTGTTGGGATTGACAACTTTGTCCATGTAGGAACGGGCATGAGAATAGTCTCCCTTCTTGAAGAGTATCCAGGCATAGGTATCGAGGTAGGTGATGTTTTCCGGCTCTTGTCGGATGGTGCGATAGCTCATTTCCTCGGCCCGGTCGAGCTGTTCCTCCTTGAGGCTAAGGTAGTAGGCATAGTTGTTGAGGCACATGATGTTGTCCCCCATATAGACCAGTGCCGAGTCGTAAGCAGCGAAGGCTTCCTGCTCTTTCCCTTGCTGATAGTAGATGTCACCCAGCACTCCGAACACATTCGACACGAGGCGTGGCGAGACGAACTCTGTCCGGACGCGAAGCCCTTGCTGCAGGACGTCCGTAGCATCCGTATATTTCTTCTGCTCGGCCAGTGCCATACCGAGATAGTAGGCATAGGCTATCTCCTCGGGATGGTAGTTAAGTCCGCGACGGCTGATGTCTTCCACGCCCTTTTCATCGTTCTTCTCTGCATAGTATTGCAGCAGTTCGCGGAGTGCCGTCTCGTTGCCCGGCTCCACTTCGAGCACTTTTCGCATGGTCTCGCAGATAGCCTCTTGGGATTGCTTTCTATAGACCTGGTAGGCGGCCTTCATGATGAGCACCTGAGCATCCTGCTGCGGACGGGCGAGCAGAGTGTCGAAGGCGGCCTCGAGCCGTGGTGCATACGTCGAGTCGCTCTGTACGTCGGCGATGTACGACCGCAACATCAGCACACGGAGTTGTGTGGGGGAATCGGCGAGGAAGAGCAGAGAGTCGCGCATCGCATTGTAGCGGTCGTCCTGCCGGCTGTCGCGCAGGTAGTCCAGCGTGGCAAGCTGAAGGTTCGTGTTCGTCGGCTCCTTCTGTCGCACCTCGTCGTATATCTGGAGTGCCCTTACGGTATCTCCGGCCAGCATGTATTGGCTGCCTACCACTACACGCAGGTTCATGTCGTGCGGAGCGTCGTCGCAAAGTGTCTGCAGCTGCACGAAGGCTGAGTCCAACTGCCCTTTCTCTTTGTAGAGCCTGAACTTCTCGACGCTCACCTGCGGGCTGAAGCCTTCGAGCAACTCGATGCGGTCGAGCACGTCGATAGCCTTGTCCGTGTCGCCGACCGTGCTGTAGAGTTGTGCCAGTTGCGACAGGATGTCGCTTCGCCTGGGCTGCAGCGACGCCATCTTCTCCAGGACAGGGATGGACGACTCAGCGTCGCGCTTGTTCAGATAGAGAGCAGCGAGCGTCTCGAGGTAGTAAGGGTTGTTGGCATCGCGTTGGCAGGCCTGACGGATGTATGCCGTGCCGATGCTGTCCGAGCGCAGGTAAAGATAGAGCAAGCCAATGTTGTAGAGCGCCTCGGGCGCCTCGGGATTGATGTCAAGGCAATGGCGGTAGAGGTCCATTGCCGACGAGTAATCCTCTGCCAGACGGCACTTCTCGGCCTCCAGATAGAAGTAGTCGAAGTTGGTCTGAGCCTTGAGGCCAGACACACAAATCAGCAGGACTAATATGAAGGATATACGTTTCAATTTCTCAGGTTGCTAAGGGGTGTGCTCAAAGAGGTAGTGCTCTTTGTGCAAAGAGGTAGTGCTTTTGTGCCAAAGAGGTAGTGCTCTTGTGCCAAAGAGGTAGTATTCCTTTTCCGGACACCCACAGAATGTGTTATTTCGTACCGCTATGGCCGAAGCCACCAGCACCGCGTTCCGTTTCCGACAACACCTCCACGGGTTCCCACTCAGCCTGTTCATGACGCGCTATCACCATTTGTGCGATGCGTTCGCCGTCGGCAATGAGGAAGGGTTCGTCCGAGAGGTTGACCAAGATGACACAGACTTCGCCACGATAGTCGGCATCGATGGTGCCCGGAGTATTCAGCACGGTGATGCCATGCTTGATGGCCAAGCCGCTGCGAGGACGCACCTGTGCCTCGAAACCAGGAGGCAAAGCCATGTAGAGCCCTGTAGGAACAAGGCGTCGTTCCATTGGCCTCAACTCGATGGGCGACTCTATATTCGCACGAAGATCGACGCCTGCCGACTGCGGCGTGGCGTACTGCGGCAGCGGATGATGGCTGCGATTGATTATCTGCACTTTCATTGGTTTATGTGTTATTATACAGCAGGTAGGCTCATGCCATTTATTTTGCGGTAAAGGTCGAGCGCAAAGACATCGGTCATCCCCGAGATGTAGTCCAGAACGGCCATGATTCGCTCGTAGAGGGTGGGCGCCAAGATGTCGTACTGCGTGCTGACGCGACTGATGAGCAAGCGCGAGAAAGCACGGTCGGAATGCGTGGCCGCCTGCACCATCAGGTCGGTCAAGGTCGTGATGACCTTGTAGCCCGCTATCTCTATATCGACCACATCCTTGCAATGATATATCTTTCCATAGGCCACGCGCTCGCATTGCTCGTATGCCTTGCGCGGAAGCTCGTCGATGTGCTCTATGAGGGAACCCTCGAAGGTGCCGCTCAGGATGGCCTTCTCATGCTTCACAAAGACCTGGACACACTGCTGTTCCAGGCAGTTGATGACGCATGAACGGAGATAGACAATCTGCTCGTTGACGTCGTCCACCAGCTGGCTCATGCGTTTCTTGATGTGTTGCTGCTGCTCCGCAGTGAAGTAAGCGAGGAAAAGCCGCTTGGTCTCTTCCGTCGTCAGGAGCTTCAACTTATGGGCATCCTCGATGTCCATGATCTCATAGCAAATGTCGTCCGCAGCCTCAACGAGGTAAACAAGCGGATAACGGGCGTAGCGAATCGACCCCTTCGGAGCTGGGAGTTTGATGATGCCGAGTTCTTTGGCAATAGACTCATAGTCCTTCACCTCGCTACGGAAGAAGCCGAACTTGCGCTTGTCGCCTGCCAGGTCGGAGGTGAAGGGGTACTTCACGATGCTCGCCAGCGTGCTGTACGTCATGACGAAACCGCCCTTGCGACGCCCCTTGAAGTGGTGCGTGAGCAAACGGAAAGCATTGGCATTACCCTCGAAATGTATGATGTCCTCCCATTGCCTGGGCGAGATGCCGTCGCCCGTCTCGGGGCAAATGTAATCCTTCAGGAACAGCCCGTCGCCTTCACTAAAGTAGGTTCCTATAGCCGTCTCGCCACTATGACCGAAGGGAGGGTTGCCCATGTCGTGAGCAAGGCAGGCGGCCGAGACGATGTTGCCCAGTTCCGTGAAATGTGTACTGTAGAGCTCGGGGTGATTCTTCAAGATGAGCCGGCTGACGTCGTTGCCCAGACTACGTCCCACACTGCTGACCTCAAGGCTATGCGTCAGCCTGTTGTGCACGAAGATGCTGCCAGGCAGGGGAAAGACTTGCGTCTTGTTCTGCAAACGCCGGAAGGGGGCAGAGAAGATTAAGCGGTCGTAGTCGCGCTGGAACTCTGTCCGGTCGTCGCTCCGCTGCTGCATTCCCTCCTGCCCGAGGCGTTTGTTAGAGAGCAACTGCTCCCATTTCATCATCTCTTCCATCACTATGAACGCCTCTACTTATCGTCGGGTTTATAGAAGATTCTATTGGCTCCGCTGGTAATCTGCACCAGTTCGGGATGCTCTGCGGCGAAGGTGTCGATGTGACGCATACGCTTTTCCTGCAGGATTTCATCAACGGCGATGAGTATTCCCGTCTCCTCCACGTCGCCAAAACCATCGTTGATTGCGGTGCCGAACAGTTTCATCGTCGGGCTCAAGCCCATATAGGCGTTGACGAGCGGCGGTATGTTGTAACCCAAGGCACGTACCTCGTGATTGAGGATACGATAGTCCGCCTTGAAGTCATCCTCGGTGAAGAGCGTCTTGAACTGCTCCGGGTCGTGCCAGAACTTGAGGGGCTTCATTGGATAAATGAGGTTATCCGGGTCGGGGAAGTGTTTGTTAAGGAAGTAGAGAATCATGTCCCTTGCCATACGGTCATAGCTGGGATACATTGTGAACTTGCCGAAGAGGTATCGGATGGTAGGTTCGATGACCACGATTGCCCCGAGGCCGTCCCAAAGGTTGTCGAGTGCGAAGATGCCTTTCCTGCCCCGGAGCGTGCTCTGATACTCGAGGGTGACGAAGCTTCGTCCCAGTTCGATGGTCCATGGAGCGTACTCCTTCATGAACTTCTCCGAGAAGCGGAACATGTGGCTGGTGGCCAGGACGGGTTGTCCGTCGGGGGCTATCTGCCAGTCCTTACCGAGGATGTAGCGGTAGCCGCCTACGATCTCTTCCGTCTCAGGGTCCCAGACGAGGATTTGCTTATAGCAGTTCTCGCAAGTGTCGAACTCGTCGAGGTCAAAGCTTTTACCCGTTCCGCCGCCGGCAGCACGGAAGGCTATCTCGCGGAGGCGTCCTATCTCGCGTACGACATGCGGCGAGTCGTGCCAAGTGACAACGTAAACTTCGTTGTCGCTCTTGTTTGTCATTCGTAACTTCTTGTCGGGCGTGAGTTCTGCCTTTAGTACTTCTACAGGGATGGGTTCTGCGATGGGTTCCATTATCTTGTTGTCTTCCATTATTCTCTTTACTCTCAACTATAAACTATAAACTTTATCCTGCACCCATCTTCCCCAGTCGGTGGGTGTTTTTGTCTTGTCGAATGTCTGCCAGGGGATGGGTTTGCCGATGCGTACGACGTAGTGCTTGCCTCGGCTCCGGTACATTTCGTCGGGCAGGAGGGCCATTGCGAAGTTTGGCAGATGCAGCCGCTTGCACCATCGCGCCACGTTGTAGAAGCGGTTCGAGTTCCTTCCCTCGAAGTGGATGGGCACGATGTCGCGCTCATGCTGCACGCTCTTTACGACGAACGCCTTGTTCCATGGGATGTCGCGGATGGTTCCGTCGTCTTGTTTACGACTGCAGAGTCCTGCGGGGAACATGATGACGTGGCAGTCGCTGGCAAAGGTTCCGTCCACCAGAGCAGGGAAGGAGCGGGCGTTCTTGCCAATCTTGTTGACGGGGACGCACAGGGGAGCGAGTCCCTCGAGGTTCATCAGCAGATCGTTCACCAGGTATTTTATCTTGCCGCCATAGTGTTCGCCGATAATCCAGCCGAGGGTTACGCCATCGACTGCCCCGAGGGGATGATTCGAGACGAAGGTGTAGAGACGTCCGTCGTCGGGGAGATTCTCCGTGCCCTCTATGCTGACTTCGGCACCGACGTACTCTACGACGCCTTTGCAAAAGTCAACGCCTACCCTGCCCTGACGCAGATAGGTGTTGATGAACTCCTGATGGATGATGCGAGCCAGCAGGCCTGTCAGCCATTTCGGGATGTATTTGGCTTTCTTGCCTGCACGTTCGCGGACGATTTTATCTATGTTGATTTCGTTTATCATTAGTTGATTGTTATTGGTCGGTTATTGATGAAGTAGCGTCCTCGGGGCAGTCCGCCGAGCCAGTTGGTGCCTTTGTTGAGGCGAGCCGTCAGGTAGAGTACGCCGTTCTGGTTGTAGATGGGCAGCAACTGATTATGGTCGCTTTGTATCTGCACGACGCGACCCGTGACGCTTATCTGTACGGGATAGGCCGAGGTGCTCATCCGCCTGGACTGTGGCATTTCGGGTGATGGCATTGCCACCACGAGTGTATCGGGATTGCGACGCGCCTTGGCCTTGCGTTTGCGCACGGCACCATCGGCCGGCAAGCACAGCAGGGCAGCCAGCACGAACAGACATATTTGCAATCTCGAAGTTGCTCTCATGAAAACTTTTCCACTATCAAGCGACAAAATTACACATTTCCTTGCAAAAAGACAAATAATCGGTCGAGTTTTTCGGGCAACTATAGTAACTATAGAATATAGGTACTATAAAACCCCCAACAGAGGGGACAAAAAATTCCCCTATAGGGCGTTGGTCATTCCCCTATAGGGCGCCACTCATTCCCCTATAGGGCGTTGGTCATTCCTCTATAGGGGATAAAAAAACGCGGCGTGCCGCGCCAGTAAGGTCGGTGTTTTACTCCTTTAGGGGATTCCAGCCTTGTGCCTTGAGCTGGTGCTCTCCGCCGTCGCGCGAAATGAGGGCCATGCCCTTGTCCTGCTCGGTGATGTAGCCGATGACGTGTATGTCTTCGAGGGCCGAAACGGTGTCGTTCAGCGAGAGCGGCACGGTGAAGAGCAGTTCGTAGTCTTCGCCGCCGTTCAGGGCACAGGTGCTGACGTTCAGGTTCAGCTCTTCGGCCATTGCGGCGGTCTGGTAGTCGAGGGGCAGACGCTCCTCGTAGATGCGGCAACCCGTCTGGCTCTGCCGGCAGATGTGCATGAGTTCGCTGCTCAATCCGTCACTGATGTCCATCATACTCGTCGGGTGAATTCCGGCCTTTCGGAGCGCCTCAATGATGTCTCCACGCGCCTCGGGCTTGAGTTGTCGCTCGAGGATGTACTCGCGGCCGCTGAAGTCGGGCTGAGCCTCGCGCAGAGCCTCCATCTGCTCCTTGCTGCCGCTGCGCCGAGCCTCCTCAACCTGGTCGTTGTAGATGGCCTTTTCCCGCTCCAAGAGTTGCAGCCCCATGTAGGCGGCGCCGAGGTTTCCGCTGACGCAGATGAGGTCGGTCGGCTGGGCACCACTACGCAGAACCAGGTCCTCGCTCCGTGCCTCGCCGATGGCCGTAATGCTGATGGCCAGGCCGGTCAGGCTGGCAGTCGTGTCGCCGCCCACAATATCGATGCCCCACTTCTCGCAAGCCAGACGCATACCGGCATAGAGATCCTCGATGTCTTCCACCTTGAACTTGCTCGAGATGGCGAGGCTCACGGTCACCTGCTGCGGCCTGGCATTCATGGCGAACACATCGCTGAGGTTCACCATAACCGCCTTATAACCAAGGTGTCGCAAGGGAACGTACGTGAGGTCGAAGTGTACGCCTTCCATCAAAAGGTCGGTCGTGACCACAGTTCGCATGCCTTCCGTAGGCGCAAGGATGGCACAGTCGTCGCCGATGCCACGGATGGTGGACTCGTTTTTTATCGTAATATCTTTCGCGAGGCGGTCAATAAGACCAAACTCACCCAGTTCGGAAATCTCCATTAAAGTTGAAAAGTTTAAAAATTAAAAAGTTAAAAAGGAAGAGGCGGCGTTGTTTTTTACCTTTTCACCCTTTCACCTTTTCACCCTTTCACCATTTCCTCGATGATGGTCGCCATGAAGGGTTGGGCTGCTTCGGCAGCTCTGAGCACCTCTTCGTGCGTAATCTTCATCGGATTCTCCATGCCGCCCAGGTCGGTGATGATGCTCATACCGAAACACTCAATACCGCAATGGTGAGCAACAATCACTTCGGGAACAGTGCTCATGCCTACTGCATCGGCTCCCCAGCGCGCAAACATGCGATACTCAGCCGGCGTTTCGTAGGTGGGGCCTTGTGTGGCGAGATACACACCATGCTGGACCTTGATGCCGTGCTTAGCGGCAATCGCATCGGCCTTGGCAATGAGTTTCTTGGAGTAAGCCTCGCCCATGTCCAGGAAACGCGGCCCGGTCGGGACGTTGGGACCGTGAAGAGGATTCTCGGGCATGTAGTTGATGTGGTCGGTTATTATCATGAGGTCGCCAATCTGGAAGTCCGGATTGGTTCCTCCGGCTGCATTGCTGACAAAAAGCGTCTTAATGCCCAACTCGTACATCACGCGGACGGGGAACGTCACCTGCTGCATCGTCCAGCCTTCATAGTAGTGGAAACGGCCCTCCATGGCCAACACATCCACCCCTCCGAGCTTGCCGAAGATGAGTTCTCCCGCATGGCCTTCGACCGTGGAAACTGGGAAATTGGGAATCTCTTTATAAGGAAATGTCTTAAGTCTCTCTATGCGCTTTGCCAGTTCCCCAAGGCCTGAACCCAGGACAATAGCAATCGTCGGTGCGTTTGGCATCCTTTGTTGGATCCATTCAGCTGTTTCTTTTATTTTCTTGTACATAGTCGTTAATCGTTTTATCGAACTTTTCCTTTTCGTCTCGCATAATACTTATCCCGATGGGGAATACATAAGTGCACCGCTTCACCTCCTCCGTGAGTCCCTCAAGGTGCAGGAGCCGGGCCGCATCCTTCTCTGTGGTGATGATGATATGCGGCTGAGGCAGGTCTTGCAATGCCCTGTTGATGGTATCAACATCACGCTTCGTGAAGTAATGATGGTCGGGGAATGTGAGCGTGTTCACGTGTTGAACGAACTTCCTGACGTCCTGCTCCATCTGACGAGGGTTGCCGATGCCGGTCAGGAGGAGTACGTGGGTGTTGTCTTTCCTCAGCGTCTCGGGTTCGAGCATGCCGTCGCCCCAGAGCTGATGCATGGTTTCGTAGGTGAACGTACTGAAGAAGAGCTGCTGATACGGCCTGATGTTCAGGGAAGAGAGGATGACCCGGAAGCCCATCGCATTGATGTGCTGCGGGCATTTCGTTACAATAATCGTCGAGGCTCGGGTGCTCGAAGAGGGTCGTTCACGCAGTCTTCCTGCAGGAAGAAGGCAGTCGTCGGAAATGATGCGGTGGTAATCGACGAGCAAAATATTATGCCCCGCCTTCACATATCGATGCTGGAAAGCGTCGTCGAGCAGGATCACATCAACATCCTTGGTAGCCTCATCCGTCATAAGCCGCTCGATGCCTCGACGTCTGTTGGCATCTACGGCAACAATGACGTCAGGGAACTTTTGCTTTATCTGCCAGGGTTCGTCGCCGATTTCCTCAATAGAAGAAGTTGTCGTAGAGAGGATGTAGCCCTTCGTCTTGCGTTTGTATCCCCTGCTGAGCACAGCCACCCGATATCTTCCGGCAAGGAGCCGGATGAGGTATTCCACGGTAGGCGTCTTGCCTGTCCCGCCCACGGTGATGTTTCCGACGTTGATAATCGGTATGTCATACGACACAGAAGGCAGCACGCCCATGTCGAAGAGGGCGTTCCTGATGTCCACTCCCAGCCCATAAAGCCAGCTGAGCGGCATCAGCCACCTGCGTATCTGTGTCATATCACCTTCCACTTTCTTCAATTCATAATTGTTAATTCATAATTCATAGTTCCTTGCGCTCTGTCTCTTGGCGTAGCCTAATTATGAATTATGAATTGTGAATTGTGAATTCCTGTTTACTTGATGTTCGGATCGAACGGCATACGAGCCTGGATGGGGTCCATCTTGCCGATACGGCGAACGAGGGCAAAGGCAGAATAGTACTCGCCGAGAGCGGCACGTATCTGGCTCTCCATGTATTCATTGGTGCTCTTGTCGAGCAGACTCATGTACCAGGGTTCTGGGCTGGGATAGCGTCCGACGGTGTACTTCTCTACCTCTGCCAGCTTAGCTGCCGCTTCGATGGCGTCGTCGAGGTTGCCCAACTTGTCAACAAGTCCTATCTTCTTGGCCTGTTCTCCTGTCCATACACGACCCTCTGCAATAGCCTTCACGCTGTCCTGAGCCATGCCTCTGCCACCTGCGACACGGCCTGTGAAGAGTTCATAGCCTTGGTTGACGTAGGCTTGCAACTTGGCGGATTCGTTGGCATTGAACGGTCTGCCCGTTGCTCCGAAGTCGCTCATCGCATTGGTCTTTACGACGTCGAAGCTGAGGCCGAGCTTTTGTGTGAGCAGTTCGCTTGCGTCAGGAATCATGCCGAAGATGCCGATGCTGCCCGTCAAGGTCATTGGCTCAGCCCATATCTCGTTGGCTCCGCAGCTGATATAATAGCCGCCGCTGGCTGCCAAGCCGCCCATGCTGATGATGACAGGCTTCTCGGCACGCAAGAGTTGTATCTCGTGCCAGATCTGTTCGCTTGCATAAGCTGAGCCACCCGGGCTGTTGACGCGGATGACGACTGCCTTTACGTCTTTGTTCTTACGCAGTTTCTGCAGGTCGGTAATTGTTTCCTTCGTAGTGATAGCGTGCTCTTGGTCGAAGCTTCTTCCCTGGCTATCGTTGATTTCTCCGTAGGCATAATAGACGGCCACCTCTTCGCTGACCTTGTCTCCGAGGTTGTCTCCAGCAGCAACATCTGCAATGTTTGTGAACTTCAGGTCGTCGTCTTCACCCAGTTCGAGGCGCTGTTTCAGTGCTTCCTTCACGTCGCTCAGGTAAGCGAGCTTGTCTGCGAGTTTATTTTCGATGTAGGTCTTTGCCTCGCAAAGCATGATTGTTGTGTCGGCCATGCTGTTGAGAGCGTCCACTTCGATTTTGCGGCTCTTGGCCACATCCTTAAGCATATTGTTCCAAATGCTGCTCAGATAACTCATTACTTGCTCGCGATTTGCATCACTCATCTCTGTGTTGATGTAAGGTTCTACTGCGCTCTTGTAAGTTCCAACCTTAAAGACTTGCATCTTTACGCCAATCTTCTTCATCAAACCTGTAAAGAAGATGGGCTGGCTCGACATGCCGCTCCAGTCGATTGACCCGATGGGATTGAGGAAGACCTCATCCGCAACGGAGCAGAGATAGTAGGCTGCGCGAGAATAACTATCGCCATAAGCCACAATCCATTTGCCCGACTCCTTGAACTCGACGAGTGCGCGACGCAGTTCCTGCAGGTCGGCTGGATAAGCGCCCAGGCTTCCTGCTTCGAGGTAGATACCCTTCACGCGGTCGTTCTTAGCGGCCTTCTTCAGGGCGTCGAGTGCCTGATCGAGTCCGATAGTGAAGTCTTCACCATAATTCAGGAAGTCCATCGGAGAGCCTTCGCCAGCTCTGTCCACGATTTCGCCCTGCAGCTTGATGCGGAGCACGCTGTTCTTAGGTACGGAGCCGCTTGTTCCTTCGTTGGCCACCATACCAGCAACGGACACGATTGTAATGATGGTGAAAATGATGCTGGTCAGGATGATACCTACTATCGTAGCCAGCACGTACTTGAAAAACTCTTTCATAAAACAGTTTATTTTGGTTAATACTTTCCTTATTATATATAGTATTGGGGAGCAAAGTTAGCAAATAATCCGTTTCCCTGCAAGGTTTTCGGCAAAAAATGACAGCTTTATGAAATCTTATGCCGTGCCTCTGCTCAAAACGCGACGTGTCGAGTTGAGCTATTCGACGTGCCGAGTTGAGCTATTCGACGTGCCGAGTTGGCAAAGATGGCACGCCGAGTTGGTAAAGATGGCGTGCCGAGTTGGTAAAGATGGCGTGCCGTGTTTTGAGATATGCTATAGAGAGTCTTTCGACTTCCGCAGGGCAAGTGCTGCGGAAGACCAAACGCCGAGGAGCGCTACGAGCAGGGTCTGCAGGGTGTGAACAATGAGGACGAACAAGGCGGCCTCTGTTTGTCCGACACCATAAAGCACCAGAACGGTCTTGACAGCAAAGTGCCATGAGCCGGCTCCATTAGGTGTGGGGACCAGCACGGCGAACGTGCCGACCACGAAAGCCACGAGGGCTGCCAAAGGCCCAAGCCCTGCCGTGAAGTCGAAGCAATAGAACGTCAGGTAGAAATGCAGGTAATAACTCACCCAGATGCTTATCGAATAGAACCAGAAAAGCAAGGGATGCTCCACCTTCCTGACGGAAAGCAGGCCGTTCTTCAAGTCGGAAAGAACGGATTTCGTCCTCGATAAGAGTCGGAATCTAAGGGCAACTAACCAAACGCAAACGAGGGCCAGCAGTCCGCAAACAGCCGTCACCAGCCAACCAGCCACAGTGAACCGGCTCAGCAGGCTGCCCAAAGAGACGCCCGTCTCGCGGAAAAAGTTCAGGAAGACTGGGATTTGCGTCAGGAACGTCAGCAGGGAAAGCAGCAGGATGAGCAAGGTGTCGATGATTCTTTCCGTGACAACCGTGCCGACACTCATGGTGAAATTGGTTCCCTCGTAGCGCTTCAAGACACCACAACGCAGGACCTCGCCAACTCTCGGCACGACGAGACTGCTGGCGTAGCTGAGGAAAACGGCATGGGTGCAAGTCGAGAGCCGCGGCTTCTCACCGGTTGGAGCCAGAACCTGGCGCCATCTCATGGCACGAAACACCTGCGCCAGAATGCCAAACGGCATGCTAAGGAGCATCCACGTCCATGACATCTTGTGCTCCAAAGCGTCCGTCAGTTCTTCCCAACCTATGCCGCGATACATCCACCAAAGTATGCCAACAGCCAAAGCTAAAGGAACACCAATCTTTATAAACTTTCTTACTCTTTGCACGTCCTAAATGAACTTTTTTTCTTATCTTTGCAGTGCAAATGTACAAAGAATTAAGGAGAATGAGAGCAGTTAAGCCAAAAAAGTTCCTCGGACAGCACTTTTTGACCGATTTGAGCATAGCTTCGCGTATTGCCGACACGGTTGATGCGTGTCCAGAACTGCCGATTCTGGAAGTTGGACCTGGCATGGGCGTCATGACTCAGTACCTGGTCCAGAAGCCGCGGCTGGTCAAAGTGGTCGAGATAGACTACGAAAGCGTGGAATACCTCAGGCGAACTTATCCCGACCTGGAGGACAACATCATCGAGGACGACTTCCTGAAGATGCACCTCGACCGCACTTTTGGGGGCTCGCCATTCGTCCTGACGGGCAACTACCCCTACAACATCTCCTCGCAAATCTTCTTTAAGATGCTCGACAACAAGGACTTGATACCCTGCTGCACAGGCATGATTCAGAAGGAAGTTGCGGAGCGAATGGCAGCGGGACCTGGCAGCAAGACCTACGGCATACTGAGCGTCCTCGTACAGGCCTGGTATGATGTGGAATATCTCTTCACGGTAGAACCCCACGTCTTCAACCCGCCGCCAAAGGTTCGCAGCGCTGTCATACGCCTGACCCGCAACAAGACGACCGATTTGGGCTGCGACGAGAGGCTCTTCAAACGGCTGGTCAAGACGACGTTCAACCAGAGGAGAAAGACCCTGCGCAACAACATCAAGCCGCTCCTCACGGCACTCGAAGCGGAACAACCCGCAGGGCCCGACTTCACGACACTCCTCTCTGACCCCATCATGCAGAAGCGACCCGAACAGCTCAGCGTCGCAGACTTCATCGGCCTGACCCTAAGAATTGAAGCCTGCATCCCAGAACTATGAACTATGAATTATGAATTATGAACTATCCTGATATGCGTCTGCTCCAGCTGCTTGCCAGAACGTTCCCCAATAGCGAGAGCGCAAGCACAGAAATCATAAACCTCGAGGCAATTCTCAGCCTTCCGAAAGGTACCGAACACTTCGTCGCCGACATTCATGGCGAGCATGAAGCCTTCCTGCATATCCTCAGGAATGCCAGCGGAAACATCAAGAGAAAGGTCCACGACCTGTTCGACGAGTCGCTCCCGGAGCAAGAGATGCGCGACCTCTGCACCCTCATCTACTATCCCGAAAAGCGGCTCGAGATGATTGAGGAGGGCACGGACGAAGACCTCTCCGGCTTCTACGCCCGAACCCTGCTGCAACTCATACAGGTCTGCCAGTCCGTGAGCAGCAAATACACCCGCAGCAAGGTCCGCAAAGCCCTGCCGAAACAGTTCGCCTACATCATCGAGGAACTCCTCCACGAGAGTCCGAACGACGAAGATAAAGATGCTTATGTGCAAAGGATTGTCGAGACAATCGTGCAGATAGGACAGGCCCGAAACTTCATCGTCGCTATCTGTAACGTCATCCACAAGCTGAGCATCGACCAGCTGCACATCCTTGGCGACATCTTCGACCGCGGGCCAGGGGCACATATCATCATGGATTACCTGCTTACGCGCGACAATTTCGACCTGCAATGGGGCAATCATGACGCCCTTTGGATGGGAGCGGCAGCCGGACAGGACGCCTGCATCGCCATCGTCCTGCGCCTCTCCTTGCGCTTCGCCAACCTGGCAACACTCGAGGAGGGCTACGGCATCAACCTCCTGCCGCTGGCCACCTTTGCCATGGACACGTATGCCGACGACCCCTGCCTGCAGTTCCAACCCATCGGAACGCTGGCCGAGGTGAAAGGCGACGAGAAGCGGCTGCGACTCATCGCACAGATGCACAAGGCCATTTCCGTCATTCAGTTCAAACTCGAGGGGCAGTTAATCAATGCACATCCCGAGTGGAACATCGACCGCCGAGGTACTTTGGAGAACATCGACCTGAGCCGAGGCACCTATCGCTTCGAAGGGAAAGACTATCCGCTGCTCGACACCCACTTCCCCACCCTCGACCCGAGCGACCCATACAGGCTGACGGACGAGGAGCAGGACCTGATGAAACGGCTCCACCACTCCTTCCGCATCAGCGAGAAGCTGCAGAAGCACATCCGCTGCCTCTTCAGTCATGGCTCGATGTACCTGGTTTCGAGCAGCAACCTCCTCTTCCACGCCTCCGTTCCCCTCAATGCCGACGGCAGCTTGCGGCAGGTCGATATTGACGGAAAGACATACCAAGGATGCGAACTCATGCAACAAATCGAGTTCAAGATGCGCACCGCCTTTTCCTCCCCACTCGGGGGAAGCCAGAAGGGGGGCTTTCGGGATTTCTTCTGGTACCTGTGGTGCGGACCCGACAGCCCGCTCTTCGACAAGGACCGCATGGCGACGTTCGAGCGCTACTTCCTCGCCGACCCCGCCACGCATCACGAAGAGAAGGGCGCCTACTATCAGCTCAGGGAGGAACCGGAGGTGTGTGCCCGCATCCTGGACCACTTCGGCGTGGAGGGCGAGAGCAGACACATCATCAACGGCCACGTGCCCGTCCATGCCAGTCAGGGCGAGAACCCCATCAAGGCCGACGGCATGCTCATGGTCATCGACGGCGGCTTCTCGAAGTCCTACCACCGCACGACGGGCATCGCGGGCTATACCCTCGTCTATCACAGCCGCGGCTTCGAACTCATCCAGCATGAGCCGTTCACCAGCACGGCAGAGGCCGTGGCGAGCGGCACCGACATCAAGAGCAGCAAGCAAATCGTGGAGATGGCGGGCCGCCGCATCCGTGTGCGCGACACCGACAAGGGCCGCCAGATACGGCAGCAGATAACAGAGCTCCGCAGCCTGCTCCACGCCTACCGCCACGGCATCATCAAGGAGAACACGAAGAAGTAAAGAAAATCCGCACCCCGCTACCCCTTCATTCAACAAGCACTACCTCTTGAGCCAAAGAGGTAGTGCTTGTTGCGTAAAAAGGGCTACCTCTTGAGGCAAAGAGGTATAGGTCTTGGATAAAGCACGCTAATACCTTGGCGTGAGGAATGCTAATACTTTGGCCAACGAATGCTAATTCTTTGGCCAAAGAATGCTAATACTTTGGCCAAAGAAATAGTATTCCTCGGGGGGAGCAATAATAGGGATAAAATAAAGCGGCGTGTTGCGTCAGTCGTCGGCCAGCGTGATGTCGCCTGCGCCGTCGATGCGGATGGGCGAACCCTGGATGTCGCTCTCGGTGAGTTCCTTTATCTCACGAGCCACGGCATCGCTGTTGTCCTTGCGCGGACCTACGCCTTTCTGCTGGATGAAGGAATGTATCTTGCCCTCCAGGAAACGCCCCTTCCGGTCAATCTTTATCGTAACGACAGGAGCATAAGCCGAGATGCTGGTCAGGCTCATGCCGTAGGGGGTGCAGAAGTTGCCGAGGCTGTAGGCGATGAACTTGCCTTTATATACCTCCATCGCACGGCAGACGTGCGGACCATGGCCGAAGACGACGTCTGCTCCATTATCGATGCAGAAATGAGTAAACTCGCGGAGGTTGCCTCTGTCCTCGCCAAGGAATATCTCCGTTCCGATAGGCAGATGGCGCTTGTCCCTGCCTTCTGCACCGCCGTGGAAGGAGACAACCACGACGTCCGACTTCTTCTTCAGGTCGTCCAGAATGCGCTTCACGGTCGCGAGGTCCTTGTGCTTCAGCGTGTAACTGTTGTGGCCGAAGGCGCAGAGGCCATAGCGGATGCCGTCTCGTTCCACGACGGCCGATTCCGTCCTGCCCTCGATGCCCGAGAACTTTATTCCCTGCTCCTCGAGCACCTGTTCTGTGGAGGCAATGCCCTCGGTATCGAAGTCGTTGGCATGGTTGTTGGCGAGGCTCAGGTAATCGTATCCTGCTTCGCCCAGAAGGTGCCCGTAGCTCGTTGGCATGCGGAAGGCGTAGGTGTTGGGGCCGTTACCCTTCGTACAGTGGCCGCCGTCGGTGATGGCTCCCTCCAGATTGCCCACAGCAATATCGGCAGCCTCCGTCAACTCTTTAGTATCGAGGAAAATGTCCCTGCCGTCGTTATCGGGCAGCTGCACGCTGGGGTAGGTCGTACCCATCATGATGTCGCCACACATGGCAATGGTGAGGGTGTCCTTGTCGCTGATGACGCGACGTGCCCCGAGGTAGCGGTTATAGTAGTAGGAAGAGGCGCGGTAGCTGTCCTCTATCACGCCACGCCTGGCAGCATGAACGAAGTAGAAGTTCCCGTCACTCTCCACCTTCGACACGATTCCAACGTGACCCACGGAACGCCCCGAGCGTGGGCTGGTGAAGAAAACGAGGTCGCCCACGCGAAGGTCCTTACGGCCCACGGAAACGCCCTGCCTGTACTGGGCACGCGAATCACGGCTCAGGGAAATGTCGAACTGCTTGTAGATGAAACTCGTAAAGCCAGAGCAGTCGAACACATTAGGGCCCGCCATACCATGACGGTAAGGGCGACCGATGTACTTCATCGCTGCCTTGACAACCGCTTCGCCCGAGACATTGATGTCACCGCTTGGAAGCGAGGCGCATCCGAACGTCACGAACGTGAACAGAGCCACCAATAGCACCGGCCATTTCTTATTGTATCTCATAATCATTCACTTTTTACGAACCTCGGGAAAGCAATAGAGATGGCTACGTACCACAATATGATGAGGTGCAGAGAGCAAAGGGCAAGAAGCAAGAGGGGCAAGCAACCGATGAGGAAAATGTAGCGCAGCTTGTTATCCTGCCAGCTGAAGTTCTTGAACTTCAACGCCAGCATCGGCACTTCCGAGACCAGCAAGAAGCAGAACAGCAGCATGAAGAGGAAGAGGAAGACGGCGTTGAACTTCAGCGAAACCAGGAACGCATGCTCGCTCAGCACAAGGCTTCCCCAGAAGAGGGCATTGGCAGGCGTAGGCAAACCGATGAAGCCATAGTGCTGACGCTCGTCGAGATTGAACTTCGCCAACCTTAAGGCAGAGAATGCCGCCATCAGGAAAGCCGTATATGGCAGCAGGTGCTTTATCGGCATCAACAGCTCGGGGCAATGCACCTCGTGGAAAAGATAGAAGATAATCGCGCTGGGTGCCACACCAAAGGTAACCACATCGGCCAGCGAATCGAGTTCCTTGCCTATGGGCGACGATACGCCGAGAGCCCTTGCCACCAAGCCATCGAAGAAGTCAAACACGGCTCCTATGACTATCATCAATACTGCATACTGGTACTGACCGTAGAAGGCACAGCCAGTTGCCACACAACCGCTGATGAGATTGCAGCAGGTAATGGAGTTCGGAATGTGTCGTTTAATCATATACAATTAATTGGGGGAGTTCAAGAAGTTAAAGAAGTTATCGCTCGCATTGCTCGCTAGGAAGTTAAAGACAATAGATTGGGGAGTTGCCAAAAGTATCGTCCTTAACTCCTTTTACTCCATTAACTCCTTTTACTCCATATTTCATTCATTCACTCTTCCTTGGTCTTTAGTTTTGCAACAATAGTCTCGTTGCCAACGGTCTTCTGGCCAAGCTTCACCATAACCTCAGTTCCAAGGGGAAGATACAGGTCAACACGTGAACCGAACTTGATGAAACCAAGATGCTCGTCCACATAGCAATCCTCGCCAACGCTGGGATAAGTGACGATGCGACGAGCCATAGCACCCGCTACCTGACGAAGCAGAATCTCGGTTCCGTCGGGGGTCTCGATGACGACGGTGCTCCTCTCATTCTCTTCGCTTGCCTTCGGCAGCCAAGCCTTATGGAAATTGCCGTCGTAATGCCGTACCTCCTTAACCGTTCCATCTACAGGAATCCAGTTGGCATGCACATTGAAGAGACTCATGAAGATGCTCACCATGATGCGACGGTCGTGGAAATACTCGTTTTCCTCCGTCTCTTCCACCACCACGACCTTGCCATCGGCAGGTGCCAGAACCAATCCCTCCGTCTCGCCCTCGAAGGTGCGGATGGGACATTGGAAGAAGTTCAGCAGGATGGCATACAGGATGGCACTCACCGTTATGCAGATATCGAAGGGAAGCCTCGATTCGAAGATATGTAGGATAGTAAAGTTCAGTACTCCAAGCACGATGGCGCTCCATAGAAGCGTGCTCTTTCCCTCGTGATGAAGACGTATCTTTTTCAGTTTTCTTAGCCTTTTGCCCATAGTTTTTTTACATAGTGCGCCTCAAAGTTACAAAAAATAAATTGAACATCGAGCAATGTTGACTGAAAATTTGCTAAATAACGAAAATTCTCTTTTCTCTTATCTCCAAACTCTAAACTTTTTTGTATCTTTGCCTTCTCTTATTATAATAATGTAACACATGGAGGACTTCGTTCACTTACACGTTCACTCGCAATACTCTCTGCTCGACGGGCAATCGTCCATCAAAGGCATGGTCGATAAAGCTGTTGCCGATGGAATGCGCGGAATGGCACTCACCGATCATGGCAACATGTATGGGATCAAAGAGCTTTATGACTATTGCAAGAAGGTCAACAAGGAGAGAGCGAAGAATGACCTGGAGCCCTTCAAGCCCATCTTCGGCTGCGAGATGTATGTTGCCAGAGGTGGAGACAAAAGCGTCAAAGAAGGCAAAGAGAACCAGTCCGGCTGGCACCTCATTGTTCTCGCCAAGAATCTGACAGGCTATCACAACCTCATCAAACTCGTTTCGCGCTCCTGGGTCGATGGCTTCTATATGCGACCTCGTACCGACCATAAGGATTTGGAGAAGTTCCACGAAGGCCTCATCATCTGCTCCGCTTGTATTGGTGGCGAAGTTCCCAAGAAGATACAGAACGGCGACATCAAGGGCGCAGAAGAAGCCGTCAAGTGGTTCCATGACATTTGGGGCGACGACTATTACATCGAGCTGCAGCGGCACGAGGTAATCAACCCGACACAGGTTGCCAATCGTGACACTTACGAGGTACAGAAACGCGTCAATCCTGTCCTCATCGACTTGGCGAAAAAGCACGGCATAAAGCTCATCTGCTCCAACGACTCGCACTTCCTCAACGAAGATGATGCGGAGGCTCACGACTTGCTCCTCTGCCTCTCGACCGGCAAAGACCTGGACGACCCCAATCGCATGCGCTATAGCAAGCAGGAATGGTTCAAGACACGAGCCGAGATGAATCTCCTCTTCAAAGACATTCCCGAGGCACTTGCCAACACCCAAGAGATATTAGATAAAGTCGAGATATACGACCTCGAATCAAATGCCATCATGCCTTTCTTCCCCATTCCTGAGGAGTTTGGCACAGAAGAACTATGGAGGCAGAAATATACAGATGAGGATCTCTTCAAGGAGTTTACCTGCGATGAGAATGGAGAGAACCCCATGCCCCGAGAAGAAGGCGAGAAGAAGATAAAGAAACTTGGCGGCATTGACAAACTATACAGGATAAAGTTCGAAGCAGACTACCTTGCCAAACTTGCCTACGAGGGTGCCGAGCGCCTCTATCCCACCCCACTTTCCAAAGAGATAGACGATCGTATTCGCTTCGAACTGCACATCATGAAGACCATGGGCTTCCCTGGTTACTTCCTCATCGTGCAAGACTTCATCAACAACGCTCGTAACAATTTGGATGTATGGGTAGGTCCTGGTCGAGGTTCGGCAGCAGGCTCTGTCGTCGCCTATTGCCTCGGCATCACGCGCCTCGACCCGCTCAAGTACGACCTCCTGTTCGAGCGTTTCCTCAATCCTGACCGCATCTCTCTGCCCGATATCGATACCGACTTCGACGACGATGGCAGAGGAAAAGTCTTGCAATGGGTAATGGATAAGTATGGAGCAGAGAACTGTGCCCATATCATTACCTATGGAAAGATGGCAGCAAAGAATAGCATCAAAGATGTCGGAAGGGTGGAGAAGGTTCCTCTGTCCATAGTCAATGCTTGGTGCAAGGCAATGCCCGACCGCCTGCCGGATGGCAAGAAGCCAACCTTGGAGAACTATATCGAGGCGACACCAGAGCTGAGAGAAGCGAAATACTCGCGAGACTTAAAGGAATCCGATACCATCAAGTACGCCCTGAAACTCGAGGGAACAGTGCGCAATACAGGCATCCATGCTTGCGGCTTCATCATCTGTCGCGACCCTATAAGCGACCACGTGCCTGTCTCAACTGCAGACGACCCGGACTTCCCAGACCGCAAGACTGCCGTAACACAATACGACGGCCACGTCATCGAGAGCACCGGCCTCATCAAGATGGACTTCCTTGGCTTGAAGACCTTGTCTCAGCTGAAGGAAGCATGCCGCATCGTCAAGGAAGCTCACGGTATTGACATCGATATCGACAATATTCCCATCGACGACCCGCTTACCTACAAATTATATCAGGAGGGCAAGACCGTTGGAACATTCCAGTTCGAATCGGCAGGCATGCGTAAGTACTTGAAGGAGCTGCATCCGACAGTCTTTGAGGACCTCATAGCGATGAACGCCCTTTATCGCCCCGGACCCATGGACTACATTCCGCAGTTCATCAGGCGCAAGAACGGGCAGGAGCCCATCACCTACGACCTGCCGGCTTGCGAGGAATATCTGCGCGACACATACGGCATCACTGTTTATCAGGAGCAAGTCATGCTGCTCGCACGAAAGCTTGCAGGCTTCACCAGAGGCGAAAGCGACGGACTTCGAAAAGCAATGGGCAAGAAGAAGAAGGACATTGTGGACCAGATGAAACCCAAGTTCATCCAGGGCGGAATAAAGAACGGCCACGACCCGAAGATTCTCGAGAAAATTTGGGCAGATTGGGAGAAGTTCGCCTCCTACGCCTTCAACAAGTCCCATGCGGCTTGCTACTCTTGGGTCTCGTATCAGACGGCCTACATGAAGGCACACTATCCTGCCGAGTTCATGGCTGCTTTGCTGACGCGAGGCAAGGACGACGTGAAGGAAGTGACGAAGCTCCTCGAAGAGTGCCACGCCATGAAGATTGAGGTACTTGGTCCAGATGTCAACGAATCACATCGTGACTTTGGCGTCAACAAGCTACAACAGATACGCTACGGCCTGATGGCCATCAAGGGACTTGGTGAAGCAGCTGTGCAAGCCATCGTGGACGAAAGAGAGAAGAACGGCCCGTTCAAGGACATCTTCGACTTTGCCGAACGCGTCAACATGTCAGCCATCAAGCGCAATGGAATGGAATGCCTTGCCCTGAGCGGTGCCTTCGATACCATTGCGGGCAACATCCGCCGCGAACAATTCGTTGCCGAGAACCAGAAGGGCGACATCTTCCTCGACTTGCTTGTTCGCTACGGACAGCAATTCCAGCAGACGCAAATGGAAGCGCAGTTCTCGCTCTTTGGCATGGATGCCATCGAACTCAACAAACCTGCAGTGCCAGAGGCAGAAGAATGGACTGCTCTTGAGCGACTCAACAAGGAGCGCTCGCTGGTCGGCATCTATCTCTCGGCGCATCCGCTCGACGAGTACTACGTGATTCTTCAGCACGTCTGCAACCTGAAGATGGCAGAAATGGAGTACCTCACAGCCTTTGCCGGGCAGAGCGTTCAACTTGGCGGCATTGTCACCGAAGTTCGTTCGGGCACTTCAAAGAACGGAAAGCCTTGGGGCGTCGCCACCATCGAGGACTTCAGCGGCACTGGCGAAATAGCGCTCTTTGGCGACAACTGGGTGAAGTGGGGCGGCTACCTATGCATCGACCGCTCCGTGCTTATCAAAGGTACTATTGAGAAGCATCGTTTCAAGGAGGGCGAGTTTGAGCTTCGCATAGGCCACATCGACTGGCTTGCCGACGTGAGCGACAAGGTGATAGAGCACATCACGGTAAATGTGAACACGGCCACCTTGAGCAAGGACGACGTGGAAATGCTGACCTCATACGTCGAGGAGAACAAGGGCAACACGGCTTTGCGCCTTGTCTTCATCGACGCGACCAATCCTCACAACCAGCTCCGCATGGTTTCCCGCAAGCATCGCATCAAGGTGACGCGTCAGTTCCTGAACGACATAGAAGCAAGCGAAGCACTTTCATATAGCATTAACCAATAAAAATATAAGTATTATGGCACAAGTAATTAACACAGGTAACTTTGAGGCTCTGGTAGCAACCGGCAAGCCTATCGTATTGGATTTTTGGGCAACTTGGTGTGGCCCTTGCAAACGCCTTGCTCCCGTCATCGAGGAACTGGCAAAGGATTATGACGGCATGGCCATCATTGGCAAGTGCGATGTAGAAGAGGACGAGGCCCTGCCAATGCGCTTTGGCGTACGCAACATCCCTACCGTTGTCTTCATCAAGGACGGCAAGGAAGTGGACCGCAGCGTAGGTCTTGTACCTAAGCCCGCTCTCGAAGAGAAAATCAAGGCTATGCTCTGATTCCCATCCCTTATTCCTTAATCTTTAATCTTTAATCCTAAACCCATATGAGTACCTTTGAAGAAGACCTCCTCAAAGATGCTGAGGACGACCGCTTGACGGTCGAGTACATTCAGAACTACCTGCCGCAGGAACTCAAGGACAAGTTCACGGAGGAAGAACTCTACTACTTCATCGATGTCATCGGCGAGTATTATGTCGATTTACTCGACAAGCATAATGGCGACGAAGACATTGACATCGACGTGGAGGAAGTGGCAAAGTATGTCGCAAAGCAAGCCAAGAAGGACAAGATGGGCGAGTTCGACCCTGAAGACCTTCGTTGGGTTGTGGACGGCGAACTGGAGTACGGAGAGTCAATTGAAAGTTAAAGCCACAAAACACTACAACATGGAACAACCACTCCTTATTTATAATACCCTGAGCCGGCAGAAGGAACTCTTCAAGCCGCTCAATCCGGGGCGCGTCGGAATGTATGTCTGCGGTCCGACTGTCTATGGTGATGCGCACCTCGGACACGCCAGACCAGCCATCACGTTCGACCTCCTTTTCCGCTACCTGCAGCATATTGGCTACAAGGTGCGCTATGTTCGCAACATTACGGACGTAGGCCACTTGGAGCACGATGCTGATGAGGGCGAGGACAAGATTGCTAAGAAAGCCCGACTGGAACAACTGGAGCCGATGGAGGTAGCGCAATACTACACGAATCGCTTCCACGAGGCGATGGACGCGCTGGGGTGCTTGCCGCCGAGCATCGAGCCGCACGCCACGGGCCACATCATCGAGCAACAGGCTCTGGTGCAGCAGATCCTCGACAACGGCTATGCCTACGAGTCGAACGGCAGCGTCTACTTCGACATCGAGAAGTACAACAAGGACCACCGCTGGGGCATCCTCTCGGGCCGCGACCTGGAGAACATCAAGGACGCGAGCCGCGAGTTGGCCGGTGTCGGCGAGAAGCACAACCAAGCGGACTTCGCCCTTTGGAAAGCTGCACAACCCGAACATATCATGCGCTGGCCGTCGCCTTGGAGCGATGGATTCCCCGGATGGCACTGCGAGTGCACTGCAATGGGACGTAAGTACTTGGGGGATCACTTCGACATACACGGCGGAGGCATGGACCTCATCTTCCCGCACCACGAATGCGAAATAGCTCAAGCTGTCGCCAGTCAGGGTGACCAGATGGTCCACTACTGGATGCACAACAACATGATCACCATCGACGGCAAGAAGATGGGCAAGTCCTACAACAACTTCATCACCTTGCCGCAGTTCTTCACGGGCGACCATCCACTGCTCTCCCAGGCCTACACGCCGATGACCATCCGCTTCTTCATCCTGCAGGCACATTATCGTTCGACGGTGGACTTCGGCAACGAGGCACTTCAGGCTGCAGAGAAGGGACTGGCCCGACTGATGGACGGACTGAAGAACCTGCGCCGCCTCCAGGAGGGACAAAAGGTGAAGGGTCAGCCGCAGGTCGAGATGAAGTACGTCGACGAACTTCGCACGAAGCTCTACGACGCGATGAACGACGACCTGAACTCGCCCATCGTCATCAGCCACCTGTTCGATGCTTGCCGCGTCATCAATACGCTGACAGACAAAAAGGCCAGCATCACTGCCGAAGTGGCACAGGCATTGCTACAACTCATGGAGACGTTCACGACCGACATTCTCGGTCTCAAGCAGGACACCGGCGTGAGCAACAAGGCACGCGAAGAGGCTTTCGGAGCCGTTGTGAACATGCTCCTCGAACAACGTCAGGCAGCAAAAGCTGAGAAGAACTGGGCTTTGAGCGACAAGATTCGCGACGACCTCGCTGCCCTTGGCTTTGAGGTGAAGGACACGAAGGACGGCTTCTCCTGGACTCTGAATAAGTAAAAAACAGATGCGACGTGTCGCGTCTTCAAACGGGACGCGTCGCGTTGGCATTTTCGACGTGTCGCGTTGGCCAATGCGACGCGTCGCATTTTTTTCGCCACACGTCGTGTTTATATCTGCCCTGTTTCGACCTGACGGACGACGCGTTCGATGAGCCTGTCTTCTTCCTCCGGACGGTACTCTTTCTTCAGGCTGGCTCGGAACGTCCAGGCAAAGACCTGATAGAAAGCGGCACGGGCTGGACCCAGAAACGCCTGCACGATTTCGTAGGAGGACTGGTTGCATTCGCGGTCCACAAGCTTGATGAGGAGTTTGCCCTGCGAATAGGTGAGCTTCTTCATCTGCGGCGTGTACATCTCCTTAATCTCCTTTTCCACCGCACTGATATGGGCGCTCTTCTCCTTCTTGGTAGGCAGGGCTTCCAGTGCCAGGTAAGTCTCGGCAATAAGAGCATTAGCCTGTTGGGCGATGGGCAGCACCTTCTTCACATTATAGACGAGTCGGTTGTAGGCCCGTCGCTGCTTTTCATTCTTGAATACCATTGGCGGATATACCCACAACTCGGGCAAGAGGTAGCACCACATTGTGTCGCCATTCTCTACGACAGGCTTCACGTAGCGGAACCTCTGCAGTTTGAGCTTGTAGTTCACTGGCTCTTGCGGCAGCAGTCCGTCGTCCTCTCCCTGAGCAAAAGCACAAGGGCTCAGGAGCACCAACATGCTCATTATAATCGCCTTCCGTACCATTTCCGCTGCAAAAGTACGACTTTTTAGCTCATAATACATAGTTCATCGTTCATAATTATGTTTTTTTAATTCTTTGCCCATAGCATTCAATTTTTTATTTTTCATTTTTATTTTTTAATTTTATTGCGTACCTTTGCACAAGTTATGAGCACAATCATCTACGATTCCCCTGTCTTCGGACCCATCCACAGCCGTCGGTTGGGCATCTCTCTCGGCATCAATCTGCTGCCGAAGGGTGGAAAAGTGTGCAGTTTCGACTGTATCTATTGCGAGTGCGGCTTGAACAGTGAACGTAGGACTAAGAATCCGTTGCCAACGGCCGATGAGGTAGTTGAGCAACTCGAAAGCAAACTTCAGGAACTGAAAGCAGAAGGCATAGTGCCCGACGTACTGACCTTCGCCGGAAACGGCGAGCCAACCTTGCACCCCAATTTCCCTGAAATAGTCGATAGGGTGCGTCAGGTCAGGGACATCTATTGCCCGTCGGCCAAGATGAGCATCCTCTCGAACGCCACACAAATACGCCGACCCGAGATTCGCGAAGCACTCCTCCACTTCGACAACAACATCTTGAAACTCGACACCGTCAGCCCTATATATATAAATAATGTAGATCGTCCGCAAGGACACTACGATGTGGAAGAGCAAATCGCGTGCCTTGAACTCTTCCGCGGCCATTGCATCATCCAGACAATGCTCATGCGGGGCGAGTACGAAGGCCGTTCCGTCGATAATACCGGCGAGGAATACATTGTTCCCTACCTCGAGGCGTTAGCCCGCATCAAACCTCGCTCAGTCATGCTCTACACTTTGGATCGCGAGACGCCCGTCGCCGGACTCGAGAAAGCAGACCCCGAAGTGATGCAATCCATAGCAGCTCGCATCCGACAGCTTGGTATCGAAGTAAGCGTCAGCTGTTAAGATAATAAAAATTCGACGTGTCGAGTTCCTCTATTCGACGTGCCGTCTTTGACAACTCGACGAGAGGTCTTTACAAATGCCCCGTTTTTATTGGGCTTTACCACCCTTCTGGCAAGACAATATTCTCTATGCTGTGAGCCTTTTTGAATAGCGGAGATATCTCGTCATCCGTAAAGCCTGCTATGCCACAACCGATGCGAGTAACAAGAAATGTCAGCTCCGGATGCTCCCCAGCAAACTGGATAAACTCGTCCACATAAGGTTGAATCGTCTCCACCCCACCTTGCATTGTGGGAATTCCGTAGCTTTGACCTTGCAAGCCGACACCCTGTCCCCAGACAGCCCCAAACTTGCGGTAGGCAACAAATGCTGCCCCGCCACCATGCATACCACTTAAATTACTGCCGAACACGAATATCTCTCCTTGCTGAAGCTCAGTAATAAACTCTGGTGTCGTACGTTTCTGTGACATAGGTTCTACATTAAAAGTACAATTGCGACCCATCGGCTCGCTATTTCCTATCCTTCCAATAGCCTGGCATGAAGAGGAAGAGGACGGTAAATATCTCGAGACGACCTATCAACATATAAGCACTCATGAGCCATTTGCCCGAGGCTGGGACGTTAGCAAAGGTGCTGGCTGGACCTGTGGCACCTGTGGCAGGACCGACATTGCTCAGCATGCTGATGCTGCTGCCAAGCGCTGTATCGACATCTGCACCAAGCAGGGAGTAGCAGGACATAGCGATGACTACTAACAGGAAATAGATGAAGACATAAATCAAAGCCTGTCGCACCTTATGGTCAGGCACGATTTGCTTGTTGACACGAACGCCCAGGACGGCTCTGGGATGCAACATCTGGATGAGTTCATTAAAGGCGCTCTTGGCACAGATGATGATGCGGATAACCTTGATGCCACCAGCCGTGCTGCCAGCACACGAGCCGATTGCCATGATGACGACTGTCGGCATCCAGAACGAGGCTCCCCACGCCACATAATCGAACTTCTGTGCCGAGAAGCCGGTGCTGGTCGCTACACTGCTCACATGGAAGAGGGCCGAGCGGAACGACTCTTCGAAGCCCTTCGGCAACACCTTGTCGGCACTCTCTGGAACAGGAGCAAAGTAGAAGAGCAGTATGAAGATGACGACTGCGATGCCTATATAAGAAAGGAAGACACGCACCTCTTCGTTCTGGAAGAGCACGCGGCTGCGACGAATGCTCATGTAGTAGTAGAGCGAGAAATTGATGCTGCTGACTACCATAAACAGGCTGGCAACATATTCTATATAGCTGCTGTGGAAGTAAGCCATGCTCTCGGAGTGCGTACTGAAGCCGCCGGTCGCAATCGTGGTAAAGGCGTGGCAGACAGCATCGTAGAGACTCATCGGGCCAAGCCAATAGAGGAAGGCGCAGGAACTGGTCAGGACAATGTAAATCAAGAGCACCCGCCGCGCCGTGGCACCTATCTTGGGTCGGAGCTTGTCGAGTCCCAAACCTGTTACCTCGGCAGAATAGATGTTGCTGTTCTTCATCTCATAGACGGGAATGAGGGCAAACGAGAAGACCACAATGCCAAGGCCGCCTATCCATTGTGTTATGGCGCGCCAGAAGAGCAAACCTTTCGGCAGAGTGTCTATCTCGTTGATGCAAGTGGCACCCGTCGTAGTGAAGCCACTCATGGTCTCGAAGAAAGCGCTCGCCACATCCATGTCGGTGAGGCAGAGGAACGGCACCATGCCGACGATTGAGAACACTATCCATGACAAGGCAACGATGAGGAAGTTGTCGGCGCGGCGCATCCTTCTGTGTTCTTCCCTACGGCTCAGGAAGATACATAACGAGCCGACGGCTATCGTTCCGAGTGCCGTGAGCAGGAAGCAAAGCCAGTCTTTCTCATTATTGAGGAAGGCAACAAGCATGGAGAGCAACAGGAAGAAGCTCTCCATAATGATGAGCATGCCGAGGATTCCCTTTTTCACCTCACATTTACCATTTAATCATTTACTTACCATTCGGCTCAGTTCTTCTTGTCCAGCGCGTGCTTGGCGTAGTCGATAGTGTAGTGCAGGCCACGACTCTCTTTGCGTTCGAGGGCCTGGCGTGTTATGAGATAGCCTACGTTTATCATGTTTCGCAGTTCACAGATGTCTTTCGTGGGCTTGACGCGCTTGAAGAGGTGCTCCGTCTCCTCGTAGAGGAGGTCGAGACGCTCCCAAGCACGGTGCAGGCGAAGGTCGCTGCGGACGATGCCGACATAGGTGCTCATGATCTGATTCACTTCCTTGACGTCCTGGGCGATGAGGACTTTCTCCTCGTTCGTCATGGTGCCTTCGTCGTTCCATTCGGGCACGCGGTCGTTGAAGTCGTACTTGTCGATGACTTCCAGCGAGTGCTTGGCTGCTGCATCGGCATAGACGACGGCTTCGATGAGCGAGTTGCTGGCCAGACGATTGCCGCCGTGCAGTCCTGTGCAGGAGCATTCGCCGACAGCATAAAGCCTGCGGATGCTGCTCTGCCCATCGAGATCTACCTTGATGCCGCCGCACATATAGTGGGCACTGGGCGCCACCGGGATGTACTGCTTGGTGATATCGATGCCGATGCTGAGGCACTTGGCGTAGATGTTGGGGAAGTGATGCTTGGTCTCCTCCGGGTCTTTGTGGGTGACGTCGAGGCAGACGTGGTCCAATCCGTGAATCTTCATCTCGCGGTCAATAGCACGAGCCACGATGTCGCGGGGAGCCAGCGAGAGCCGCTCGTCGTATTTCTGCATGAACTCCTCGCCGTTGGGAAGCCTGAGAATGCCGCCATAGCCGCGCATCGCCTCAGTGATGAGGTAGGCGGGATGCGTTTCTTGAGGGTTGTAGAGGACAGTCGGATGGAACTGCACGAACTCCATACCCTGCACCTTTCCCTTGGCACGATAGACCATGGCAATGCCGTCACCGGTCGCGATATTCGGGTTGGATGTGGTGGCATAGATGGCTCCTGTGCCGCCTGTCGCCATGAGCGTGACCTTGCTCAGGTAGGTGTCCACCTTGCCGGTCTTGGGGTTCAGGACGTAAGCACCGTAGCACTCGATGTCGGGCGTGCGGCGAGTGACGCGGATGCCCAAGTGGTGCTGGGTGATAATCTCGACGGCAAAGTGATGCTCCAGCACTTCGATGTTTGGATTCTGACGAACAGCAGCCATCAGTCCGCGCTGTATCTCGGCACCGGTATCGTCGGCATGATGCAGGATGCGGAACTCCGAGTGACCGCCTTCGCGATGCAGGTCGAACTCGCCATCCTCTTTCTTGTCGAAGTTTACGCCCCATTTGACGAGGTCCCGGATACCCTGCGGCGCATTACGCACCACTTGTTCCACGGCTGCGGGGTCGCTGATGTAGTCGCCCGCAATCATGGTGTCCTCGATGTGCTTCTCGAAGTTATCGACCAGGAGGTTCGTTACCGAAGCGATGCCGCCCTGAGCCTTTGCCGTGTTGGCTTCTTCGAGGGTTGTCTTGCAGATGAGTGTCACCTTGCCCTTGCCTGCGTTCGCCACCTTCAGCGCATAGCTCATTCCAGCCACGCCGCTGCCTATAATCAGGAATTCTGTCTTCTTAATCATTGTCTTTGTAGTCTTTAATGACATGTTTTCCGGCTGCAAATTTACGAATTAAGCAGCGAACAACAAAAGAAAAATCATTTTTTCTTTTACTAATCCACACAGGTGTCGCTTCAAAGAGGTATAGGTCTTTGAAAAAGGCATTAGTATTCTCTGGCAAACGCCCTATAGGGGAAGAGCTAACGCCCTATAGGGGAAGAGCAAACGCCCTATAGGGGAATGAGTGGCGCCCTATAGGGGAATGAGTGGCGCCCTATAGGGGAATTACACACCCTCCTGGCGGCATTCCATCATTTTTCATTTTCCATTCTGCTTTTTAGCCTTACAACTTTTCAACTTTTTGTCGTACCTTTGCACTCGGAAATGGAGCAGACGTTTAAGGAAATAAGGGAACAACTGGCCCAGCGCATCCTGATTCTCGACGGCGCGATGGGCACCAGGATTCAGGCTTTCGGGCTTTCCCCAGAGAGTTTCCACAGGGGACGATTCGCCTCGTGGCCAGTCTCTTTGGTGGGCAACAACGATGTCCTTTGCCTGACGGAACCCGATGTCATCAAGCAGATTCACCGACTCTACATCGAGGCCGGAGCCGACATCATTGCCACAAACACATTCTCCTCCAACCGCATCAGCCAGCATGAATATGGTTGCTCGGACATCGCGGCAGAAATGGCTCGCGAAGGTGCAAGGCTGGCCCGACAAGTAGCCGACAGACCCACCCCCAACCCCTCCCTTGAAGGGAGGGGAGAAGTTACTTCTTCTGACAGCTTTATCAGTGGCAAAACTATTAACTCCTCTCCCTACAAGGGAGAGGTTGGGAGAGGGTCTGGCAGGAAGATCTATGTTGCCGGTTCCATGGGTCCCACGTCGAAATCGCTGACACTCCCTTCCGACATGAGTCAGCCCGCCAAAAGAGCCGTTTCTTTCGATGAAATGGCCGATTCTTATCGCGAGCAAGCAGAAGCACTCCTCGAAGGCGGCGCCGATTTTCTCCTCTTGGAAACTTGCTACGATGCCCTCAATACGAAGGCCGCTCTCTATGCCATAAGCGACATAAACCGACGGTTTCATCGGGAAATTCCGGTCATGGTGTCGGTCACAATCAACGACCGCAGCGGCCGAACCCTTACGGGACAAACGCTCTGGGCCTTCTATACAAGCGTCAGCCACTATCCCTACTTGCTCAGCTTCGGACTGAACTGTTCCTTCGGCGTCACTGATTTGCGACCCTTCATGGAACAGCTCTCGGCCAATGTTCCGCTGCCGATTTCCATCTATCCGAACGCCGGATTGCCCAACCAAATGGGTGAATATGAGGAACTTCCCGACTTCACCGCCTCGCATCTCCGCAAGATGGCAGAAGCCGGACTCATCAATATCGCCGGTGGCTGCTGCGGAACTGACGAACAACACATCAGGGCGATTGCTGACGCATTGCGCGACATCAAGCCCAGAACCATTCCTGCTGCAGACAACAAACTGCGTGTGTCGGGCCTTGAACCATTGCTCATCGACCGAGAAACACAGAACTTCACGAACGTCGGGGAGCGTACAAACGTCGCAGGCTCACGCAAATTCGCCCGTCTCATCGCTGAAAAGCAATACGGTGAAGCACTCTCCGTGGCACGAAACCAAATAGAGGGCGGGGCAACGGTCATCGATATCAACATGGACGATGCCATGCTCGACAGCCAACTCGAAATGCAGACTTTCTGTCGGCACATCAGCGGAGAACCTGCCGTGGGCAAGGCCGTCCTGATGATCGACAGCAGCGACTGGCAGACAGTTCTGGCCGGATTGAAAAACGCGCAAGGCAAATGCATCGTCAACTCCATAAGTCTCAAGGCAGGAGAGCAGGATTTCCTTGGTAAAGCCCTTGAATTGAGACGCTTGGGTGCCGCAGTTGTCGTGATGGCTTTCGACGAAGAAGGACAAGCCACGACATACGAACG